>JGI25128J35275_1000026_pt1 | contig 41381 bp, 38 predicted proteins | sample ETNvirenome_2_60_FD_35275 | JGI IMG/M metagenome (IMG submission 35275)
TTCTACCAACAGCCCTCTGCTGAGTTAGATTTAGTGGGCGTAACAGGCACCAATGGCAAATCAACAACGACGGCAATGATCGCGCATTTAGCGCAGCAATGNCATAAATCTGNAGCGGTTATTGGTACGCTGGGTTATGGTCACCCTGAACAGCTAACACCCTTAGCCAATACCACTCCATCAANTGTTGATTTACAACGTATTTTATCTGAACTACGTGATCAACACATGAATGTGGTTGCAATGGAAGTTTCATCGCATGGTCTGGTGCAACAGCGCGTTGATCATTGTCAGTTTAAAGCCGCCGTTTTTACCAATTTGTCGCGTGATCACTTAGATTATCATGGCACAATGGATGCGTATGGCGATGCCAAATTGATGTTGCTGCGTGATCATAATCCAGAAACTGTTGTGCTTAATCAAGACGATGCACAAGTCGAACAGTGGTTAGAAAAGTACGACTTCAATAACCTAATTTGTTATGGCCATAAAAATTTAGCACCGAAAGGCGCACGCTATGTNTATTTTAGCGATGTCGTTTATAGCAACACCGGTATTTCGGCAACGTTCGAAACAAGCTGGGGTCACGCTGAGGTGCAATCTGCATTATTTGGTGAATTTAACCTCTATAACCTAGCAGCAGCAATGGCCACGCTATTAGGTATGGGTTACCCGCTTTCACAGTTAGTAGACGCATGTAAATCATTGCAACCGGTTGCTGGGCGCATGCAAGCGTTTAGCGCACCGGGTCAACCAACTTGTATTGTTGACTATGCACATACACCAGATGCACTTGCACTGGCATTGCAGGCTTTACAAAAGCATGTCCCCGGGGGCGTGAGCTGTGTGTTTGGNTGTGGCGGTGACCGCGATAAAGGCAAGCGTCCAATGATGGCAAAAGCGGCTGAAGGTAATGCTGATCGTATTATCGTCACCAGCGATAACCCACGCAGTGAAGACCCAAATGCAATTATTGCTGACGTGGTCGCAGGACTTGAGCACCCAGAGCGCGCGCACTGCGAAGCAGACCGTGCTCGTGCAATTAGTTATGCAATAGAGCAAGCAAATGCCGATGATGTGATTCTTATTGCAGGCAAAGGCCATGAAGACTATCAAATTATTGGCGATCAGCGTATCGACTTCTGCGACCGCCAATATGTACAACAACAACTAAAAGAAAAATCGCAAGGGGCGCAGTTATGATCCCGATGGATTTTGATTGGCTAGCACAGGTTCTAGCAACCGATTACCNCGGTGGTAATCACAAAGTGAAAAATATAAATACCGACACACGCACACTGTGCGAGGGTGAAGTATTTTTAGCATTACAAGGGCCTAACTTTGATGGCCATAAATTTGTAGCGCAAGCAAAAGAAAAAGGGGCGATTGCAGCCATTGTTGCGCGCCCTGTTAACGTTGATATTGTGCAGTTTGTTGTCGCAGATACTCGCATTGCGCTGGGTCATATTGGGGCGGCGGTGATGGCAGAAGTCTCACCAAAAACCATCGCAATAACAGGCAGTGTTGGTAAAACGACCGTAAAAGAAATGTGTGCAGCAATTCTGTCAGGCCACGGTGAAGTGCTCTCGACTAAAGGCAACTTTAATAACGATATTGGTGTGCCGCTAACATTGTTGTGCCTTGAGCCTCAGCATGAATATGCCGTGATTGAATTGGGTGCTAATCATATTGGTGAGATTGCTTACACTGTTGCCATGACAAAACCAGATGTGGCTGTTGTGTGTAATGTTGCCGCGTCGCACTTAGAAGGTTTTGGCTCGTTACAAGGCGTAGCGACAGCGAAGGGTGAAATTTACGATGGCTTAAAACCGGATGGGGTTGCCATTGTTAATTGTGATAGCGACTTTGCTGATTATTGGTTAGATAAACTGACTCACCGAACAGTAAAGCGTTTTTCTACCACACAACAGTTAGATTATTGGGCTGAAGATATAGTGCTTGATGAACAAGCGCGCGCTTCATTTATGCTGTGTACAACAGAGCACAAAGTCCCTGTAACGCTTGCTTTGCCTGGTAAGCACAATATTGCTAATGCGCTTATCGCTACCGCGTTAACCACTGAATTAGGTGTGAGTTTAGACAGTATTGCAACTGCGCTTGCATCCATGGGCGAAGTAAAGGGACGTGTTAACGTACTGAAAGTATCAGATAAGCTAACGGTAATTGATGATACTTACAACGCAAATGTGCAGTCAGTTAAAGCAGCCATTGATTTATTGAGCGATATGCCCGGACGCCGTATTTTCGCCTTGGGTGATATGGGCGAACTTGGTGAAGAAGCACGTTTTTATCACCAACAAGTGGGTGAGTATGCTCAGCAAAAGGGCATTGATGAACTTTACAGCCTTGGCGTATTGAGTAAGTCGGCCAGTGATGTTTTTGAAAAGCCAAATCGTCATTTCTCAAGCCGTGAGCAATTATTACAACAATTACAAAGTGTGCTCGCTGAATCTCAGCAAAAGACCACCATTGTAGTGAAAGGATCGCGAAGTTCTCGTATGGAACTTGTGGTAGCAGATTTAGTTAACAGCCAGCAAGATGGCAACAATGGGGTAACGTCATGTTAGTGTGGTTGGCAGAGTATTTAACACAGTATTACAGCGGCTTTAATGTGTTTTCATACCTGACGCTGCGAGCGATTTTAGGTATTTTAACCGCCTTACTTATTTCACTTTATTATGGCCCTAAGCTTATTCGCGGTTTACAAAAAATGCAGATTGGTCAAGTGGTTCGCCATGATGGTCCGGANTCTCATCTGTCTAAAAAAGGCACGCCTACTATGGGCGGAATTTTGATTCTTGGTGCGATTTTTACCAGNACGNTGTTGTGGGCTGATTTATCAAATAAATATGTGTGGGCAACGTTATTTGTTGTGGGATCATTAGGCGTAGTGGGCTTTATTGATGACTACCGTAAAGTAATTCGTAAAGACCCCAAAGGTCTCATCGCTAAGTGGAAGTACTTTTGGCAGTCAGTGATCGCCTTAGTTGTGGCAAGCGCACTTTATTTTACTGCGCAGCAAGGCACTGAAACATCGTTAGTAGTGCCGTTTTTTAAAGATGTACTGCCACAACTTGGCTTGTTTTATATCGTCATGACTTACTTTGTTATTGTCGGCACATCTAACGCGGTAAACCTAACGGATGGGCTTGACGGTTTAGCAATCGTTCCGACTATTTTAGTCGCNTCGGCTCTGGCCATTATTGCTTATTTAACGGGTAACGTGAATTTCTCTAGCTACTTACATATTCCTCATTTACCGCTGGCAAGCGAACTGGTTGTGGTGTGCACCGCGATTGTGGGTGCAGGGCTTGGTTTCTTATGGTTTAACACATACCCAGCACAAGTATTTATGGGCGATGTGGGCTCGCTTGCGCTTGGCGGCGCACTGGGCATTATTGCGGTATTAGTTCGCCAAGAATTAGTGCTCATTATTATGGGCGGTGTGTTTGTGATGGAAGCTTTATCGGTAATTTTACAAGTCGGTTCATATAAGTTACGTGGGCAGCGCATTTTTAGAATGGCGCCTATTCATCACCATTATGAGTTAAAGGGATGGCCAGAACCACGTGTGATTGTGCGCTTTTGGATTATTTCGATTGTGCTCGTGCTTGCGGGCCTTGCGACATTGAAGATCAGGTAAATGACAGTAATTAACGAGATTAAAAATAAACACATAACAGTGCTCGGACTCGGTGTAACCGGTCTGGGCATTGTGCGTTTTTTATTGTCTCAGAATATTCAGCCAAAGGTTGTGGATAGCNGAGAGCAGCCGCCAGGTGCTGATTGGCTAGCTGAGCATGCGAGTGAGCTGGTTACCCACTTTGGTGATTTAGATAATGCAGCGCTTAGCAATACCGACATCATTATTATCAGCCCTGGGCTTAGTTTAACAACGCCGGCAGTCGCAAAAGCAATGGCTGCGGGGGTAGAAGTGATTGGCGATGTTGAGCTCTTCGCGCGCTTAACAGATAAGCCTATTGTGGCAGTGACGGGGTCAAACGGAAAATCAACCGTGGTGACGCTGGCATTTGAGGTACTCAAAGCTGCGGGTTATAAAGTGGGCCTTGGCGGTAATATAGGCACAGCTGTACTTGATTTATTAGCGCATGACTACGATGTTTTTGTGCTTGAGTTATCAAGTTTTCAGCTTGATACCACCCAGAGCTTAAAAGCACACAGTGCGTGTGTACTCAATGTGAGTGAAGATCATTTAGATCGCTACCCAAGCTATCAAGCTTATATCGACTCGAAGCAACGTATCTATAATGGCGCAGCACTTTGTGTTGTGAATGCCATTGATGCGGCAACACACACTGCAAAGCAGCCGCAGTTAAGCTTTGCACTTCGTAATGCCGATTACTCTTTAGTTGATCAACAGGGTGAACAATATTTTGCAGCACAAGGTAAGCCTCTGTTACCTGTAAGCAGCTTAAATGTTGTGGGTTCGCATAATCAACAAAATGCATTGGCAGTGATGGCGTTATTAAGCCCATTTGAAATCACAGCCGAGCACTATCTGCAAGCATTTAGTGCCTTTACTGGACTTGCGCACCGGTGTCAGTTTGTCGCTGAAATTAGTGGTGTAAAGTATTTTAATGACTCAAAAGCAACGAATGTTGGCGCGACTATCGCCGCAATTGAAAGCCTAGCTGATCAAGCTAAGCAATTAGTTGTCATTGCCGGTGGCGATGCGAAGGGGGCTGATTTAGATGCCCTAAAACCGTATTTGAACGACAAAGTAAAAGCCTTGGTCTGCTTTGGTAAAGATGCAAAAGCATTAGTGGCGCTTTCAGATAAAGGCCACCTTACTAACAACATGCATGAAGCAGTGCTACTTGCAAAACAGCTGAGTGATCAGGGCGATATCGTATTACTTGCCCCCGCTTGTGCCAGCATAGATATGTATAACAACTATATGCAGCGTGGGGATGATTTTACTCAGTGCGTATTGGCGGAGGCAGTATGATTGCATTTGCTGATATTCGTGACGCGCTTACACCTAAACAATCTGCACAACTTTATGATGTGCCGTTGATGTATTGCATGTTGATGTTGATTGGGGTTGGCTTTGTGATGGTGACCAGTGCATCGATGCCTACTGCTGAGCGTTTATTTGATAATCCTTATCACATCATTATTCGCCATAGCATGTTCTTAATTATGGGCTTTTTCTTATTCTGGATAGCCACCAATGTCCCAATGGATTGGTGGAAACGCAGTAACCCTTATTTACTCTTGCTGGGCTTAGCTTTACTGGTACTGGTATTGATAGTTGGTCGTGAGGTCAATGGTGCAAAGCGCTGGATACCAGTAGGACCCATTGGTTTTCAGGTGGCAGAAGCCGCTAAGCTGTATTTTTTTAGTTATATTGCTGGCTACTTAGTGCGTAAGCGCGCAGAAGTGCAAGAAAACCTGAAAGGCTTCTTTAAGCCGTTAGCCGTGTTTGGTGTGTATGCTTTATTGATATTGATGCAGCCTGACTTAGGTACCGTAGTGGTTCTGTTTGTTACGACGGTGGGCTTGCTCTTTCTAGCGGGTGCAAAACTATGGCAATTCTTTGGTCTTATATTAACGGGGATTGCTGCGGTAGTCGTGCTGATTATTGCTGAACCTTACCGTATGGCACGTGTTACAGGCTTTCTTGAACCTTGGGAAGACCCGTTCGGAAAAGGTTACCAATTAGTACAGTCGCTAATGGCATACAGTCAAGGTGGCTGGTTTGGTCAAGGCTTAGGTAATAGTGTGCAAAAGCTACAGTACCTTCCCGAAGCACACAATGACTTTATCTTCGCTGTTATAGGTGAAGAGCTAGGGTTTTTTGGGGTGTTAAGTATTTTAGTGGTGCTTGCAATATTTGTTTTTAGAGCCTTGCTTATTGGTCAAAAAGCGTTGAAGTGCGGTAAAGAGTATGAAGGTTATTTTGCCTTTGCGATTGGTATTTGGTTTGCCTTTCAAACCATGGTAAATGTNGGCGCAAGTGCGGGGATCTTACCGACCAAAGGCTTAACCTTGCCGTTTATTTCGTACGGTGGTTCTAGTTTATTAATTATGACCATCGCAACAGGTGTACTTTTGCGAATTGATTTTGAAACCAAAATGGCGACAAAGCAAGCTACCTCACGCGGAGGCAAACGATGAGTAAAAAATTACTTGTAGTTGCTGGTGGCACCGGTGGGCATATTTTCCCTGGNATTGCGGTTGCAGATTTTTTAAAGCAGCAAGGTTGGCANGTAAGCTGGATTGGAACACCCGATAGAATGGAAGCCAATGTTGTGCCCAAACACAATATTGAAATTGACTTTATTAACGTAAAAGGTGTGCGCGGTAACGGTATAAAGCGCTTGATTAAAGCCCCTTTTATGGTGATAAATGCCATTTTGCAGGCGCGTAAAATTTTAAAAGCGCAAAAGCCTGATGTCGTACTCGCCATGGGCGGCTATGTGACAGGCCCAACAGGAATTGCCGCAAAAAGCTTAGGGATCCCTCTGGTTATTCATGAACAGAATGCAGTGGCAGGTATGAGTAACCGTTGGTTAGCAAAGTGTGCGAATAAGGTTTTGGCTGCTTTTCCTTCGGCTTTTGCTAAAGGGCAGTGTGAAATCGTTGGTAACCCAGTGCGCGCTAGTGTTGCGACGGTAACGGCTAAGCAAACGCAAACGCCGATTAATGTGCTAGTGGTCGGTGGTTCGCTGGGGGCGCAAGTATTGAATCAGACTTTACCGGCTGTATTCAGTGAGCTTTCAGCGCAAACAACGCTTAATATATGGCACCAAACGGGTAAAAATAATGAACCTAATGTCACCGCGAGCTATCAACAGTTAGGGTTAGCTGATTTTAGCAAAGTGACTGAATTTATTGATGATATGGATAGCGCTTATCAATGGGCCGATTTGGTAATTTGCCGTGCTGGTGCATTGACAGTAAGTGAAATCGCTGCGGCGGGTCGAATGGCTCTATTTGTGCCGTTTCCACATGCAGTGGATGACCATCAAACGGCTAATGCAGGGTATTTAGTCGCCGCGCAAGCCGCTTTGCTGATGCCGCAAAGTGAGTTTACAAAAGATGCGGTTGTGAATGTGTTATCACCTTACTTAAACGCACCAGAAAAAATTTCAACTATGGCAAGTAAAGCGAAACAGCTTGCCATTTTAGATGCCACAGCCAATGTTGCGAAGTGCTGTGAGCAGCTAGCAAATAGAAGAGATAAGTAGTGAAAGAAAGCACGATGAAAGAAAACAGCACTCGTCCTGCGATGCGTCGAATTGACACCATCCACTTTATTGGTATTGGTGGCGCAGGGATGGGTGGCATTGCCGAAGTACTTGCTTTTGAAGGCTACCGTATTACCGGCTCAGATATCGCACACAGTGCCATGACAGAACGCTTGATTCATGTCGGCGCAGAAGTGTTTATCGGGCATGATGAAAATAATGTCAAAGATGCCAGCGTGGTCGTGGTATCAAGTGCGATTAACGATCAAAATCCAGAAATTAAAGCAGCAAAAGCGGCGCGTATTCCGATTGTTCGCCGCGCAGAGATGCTTGCAGAATTAATGCGCTTTCGTCATGGCATTGCCGTGGCAGGAACACATGGTAAAACCACGACAACAAGTTTAATTGCGAGCATTTATGCACAAGCAGGGCTTGATCCCACTTTTATTATTGGCGGCCTGCTAAACAGTGCGGGTAGTAATGCAAAGGTTGGGAAAAGTGATTTTTTAATTGCCGAAGCCGATGAGAGTGATGCGTCGTTTTTACACTTACAGCCGATGGTGTCGGTGATCACGAATATCGAAGAAGATCATATGGATACCTATGGTGGCAGTTTTGATAAAATGAAAGACACCTATGTCGACTTTATTCATAACTTGCCATTTTACGGTTTAGCGGTTGTTTGCATAGATTCTGAGGTGGCTGCAGAGCTTATTCCTCGTTTTGGTCGCCCAGTGATCACCTACGGTGAATCGGCCGATGCTGATTACCGCATGGTTGATTTTAGCCAGACAGCCAATACCTGTTCATTCAATGTAGTGAATAAACACGGTGAAAGCTTAGCTGTTAGCTTGAATATGCCAGGCAAGCACAATGCATTAAATGCAACCGCTGCGATTGCGGTGGCAAAAGATCAAAATATTGCAAATAATGCAATTTTAGAAGCGCTGGTAAAATTTGAAGGTGTAGGCCGTCGTTTTCAACATTACGGCACATTTGAAAATGAACGCGGTAATGTGATGTTAGTCGATGATTATGGGCATCACCCATCTGAAGTGGCCGCAACCATTGCTGCTGTACGTGAAGGCTGGCCAGATAAACGGTTAGTCATGGTGTACCAACCGCATCGTTATAGCCGTACTCGAGATTTATACGAAGATTTCGTTAAAGTACTTGCCGATGTCGATCAGTTATTACTGCTTGATGTTTATGCTGCAGGTGAAGAGCCCATAGTCGGTGCCGACAGTAAGAGTTTATGTCGTAGTTTACGCCAACGCGGCAAAGAGCCATTGCATGTAGCAAGCAGTGCAGAGCTTGCAGGTGTGCTTGCTGATGTAATGCAAGATAATGATTTAGTTTTAACGCAAGGCGCTGGTAACATAGGCCAATTAGTGAAAAAGTTAGCAGCAAGCAACTTGTCTATTGAACAACTTAAGCAGGTAAATGTATGAGCCAGACAAGCGACAAATTTGGCAAAGTAGCAGTTCTTTTTGGCGGTACATCAGCTGAACGAGAAGTCTCGCTTAAATCGGGCCAAGCCGTATTGAACGCATTGCAGAGTGTTGGCGTTGATGCCATCGCATTTGATCCTAAAGAACAGCCTCTTTGGCAATTAAAAGAGCGCAATATTGAACGAGTATTTATCGCACTTCATGGCCGAGGCGGTGAAGATGGTACGATTCAAGGTGCGCTTGAATTTATGGGACTTCCTTATACTGGCAGTGATGTATTGGGTTCTGCATTGGCTATGGATAAAGTGCGTTGTAAGCATTTATTTAAAGCAATGGGTTTAAGCACAGCACCTTACACCGTTGTCGATAGCCGCCATGAGTTTGATAGCCAAGCAATTATAAACGAATTTGGTAAGGTGATGGTTAAGCCATCGCACGAAGGGTCAAGCATTGGTATGGCTGAAGCGCATACGGCTGAGCAGTTAGATGCCGCTTTAAATGCGGCCTTTAAATTTGACAGCCAAGTACTCGTAGAGCAATGGATTACGGGGCGTGAATTTACCGTCGCTGTTTTAGGTCAAGATGTTCAGCCTGTTATTGAAATGACAACACCGAATGGTTTTTACGACTATCAGGCTAAGTATCAATCAAATACCACGCAGTACCATTGCCCTGCAGATTTATCTCAGCAAGAAACAGAATTATTGCAAGATATGGCTCTTAAAGCCTTTGATTTAGTTGGCGCGAGTGGCTGGGGGCGTGTTGATGCAATGCGTGATGAACAGGGGAATTTTTACTTATTAGAAGTGAATACAGTCCCAGGCATGACCGAAAAGTCGTTGGTGCCAATGGCGGCTAAAGCCAATGGTGCAAGTTTTGAACAATTAGTTGTTCGCATTCTGGAGCAAACACTTTAATATGCATCCTTTTTTGAAGAAAGCGCAACAGTTAAAACAGCAACTTAATTGGTCGCTGATTTTTGGTGTGAGCTTTTTTCTGGTGGTCATTTTTTCTTTAGTAAAGATTACCACAGGGGTGTCTGATTGGTTGGTTGAAAACAAAGATGCGCAAATTAAGCATTTATCAGTGCTTGGACAGCCTCAATACACTGATGAAAAAGCAATTATTAGTGCGATAAAAAAAGCCGACTTATCGAGTTTTTTTGAATTGGATGTCAAACATGTGCAACGCTTGGTACAAAGTTTGCCATGGGTCGCAACGGCATCGGTAAGAAAACAGTGGCCAGATACCTTACAAGTGTATGTGGTTGAGCACCAAGCGGTAGCCCATTGGAACAGTGATTTACTCTTGAATCAATCAGGGGAAGTGTTCCAAGCAAGTAGTGATAAATTACCTGATACGCTACCGCAGCTATATGGCCCTGAAGGCAGTGAAATAGAAGCTTGGACGGCTTTTCGTCAGTTTCAAGCAATGCTAAGGGTGAATGATTTAGAGCTGACAAGTTTAGCGCTCTCTGAGCGTTTTTCGTGGCAGTTATGGCTTGATAACGGCATACGCCTGAATTTAGGCCGCAAAGAAAAAGCGAAGCGTGTACAACGTTTTATTGACGTTTATCCGCGCATGGAACAACGTGCAGATGCACAAATTGATGTTGTTGATTTACGGTACGATACCGGTCTTGCAGTGAGCTGGAAGCCACTTCAAGAAGAACAATTAGAAAATAAGAGTAAGGCATGACTAAGTCAGCAGAAAGAAACCTAGTGATTGGATTAGACGTTGGCACCTCAAAAGTAGTGGCCACCGTTGGTGAAATCACCGCAGATAATAAGCTCAGTATTGTGGGGGTAGGCAGCCAGGTATCGCATGGTATGGATAAAGGCGGCGTAAACGACCTTAACCTTGTTTCTGAATCGATTCGTCGTGCTATTGACGAAGCAGAACTGATGGCCGATTGCCGCATTAGTTCAGTGTACTTAGGTATTTCTGGTAAGCATATTCAGTGTCAGAATGAAAGCGGTGTGGTTGCTATTAACAACACCGAGGTGACAGATGAAGACATTGAAAATGTGATTCATATTGCGCGTTCAGTGCCAATTTCGGCAGAGCGCAAAATGCTGCATGCATTACCGCAAGAATACAGCATTGATATGCAAGAAGGCATTAAAAACCCATTGGGTATGAGTGGCGTGAGAATGGAAGCGCGAGCCCACATTATTACTTGCTCAAACGACATGGCAAAAAATATTGAAAAATGTGTAGAGCGATGTGGTCTTGAAGTGGACCAACTTATCTTTACTGCATTAGCGTCATGTTATTCCGTACTGACTGATGATGAAAAAGAGTTAGGGGTAGCGGTGCTGGATATTGGTGGCGGTACAATGGATATCACCATTTATATTAATGGTGCGCTTCGTCACTCAGCCGTTATTCCTGTTGCGGGTAATCAAGTAACGGGTGATATTGCAAAAATATTTAGAACACCTATATCACATGCAGAGTCACTCAAAGTACAATATGCCTGTGCAAGCAGCCAAATGGCGAGCAACGAAGACACGATTGAAGTGCCAAGTGTGGGTGGGCGACCTGCGCGTATTATGTCTCGTCATACCTTATCTGAGGTTGTTGAGCCGCGTTTTAGAGAATTATTTGAGCTGGCTATGGAAGAAATACGCCGCTCAGGTTTAGAAGACCAAATTGCTGCGGGTCTCGTCATCACTGGCGGAACAGCAAAAATGACAGGGGCAATGGAAGTGGCAGAAGACATTTTCCAAATGCCAGTCAGAATTGGCAAACCAATCGGGATTGTTGGTTTGACAGATTATGTGGATGATCCTTCGTACGCGACCGCGGTTGGTTTGTTACAATACGGCCGTACTATGCAATCGATGAATGCACAAAAATCGAAAGCTGAAGGTGATAATAATTGGTGGAACCGTATTACGAAGTGGTTCCAAGGTGAGTTTTAAAGCTCAAGTCGGAGAGTAAAGATGTTTGATATGATGGAACAGCACAGCGAAGAAGCTGTCATTAAAGTAATTGGTGTGGGCGGCGGCGGCGGTAACGCTGTTGAACACATGGTAAAACAACAAATTGAAGGTGTACGTTTTATTGCGGCAAATACGGATGCACAAGCATTACGTAATTCATCTGCCGATGTAACCGTGCAACTAGGTACACAGATCACCTCTGGTTTAGGTGCGGGTGCAAACCCTGAAGTAGGCCGTAATTCAGCAGAAGAAGACGCTGAAACTATCCGTGCTAGCCTTGAAGGCGCTGATATGGTCTTTATCGCAGCCGGTATGGGTGGCGGTACAGGTACAGGGGCTGCGCCTGTGGTTGCAAAAATTGCAAAAGAGTTAGGGATCTTAACGGTTGCAGTGGTTACTCGTCCGTTTGATTTTGAAGGTAAAAAGCGTGCTGCAGCGGCTGAACAAGGCATTAATGAATTGTCAGAAATTGTAGACTCTCTTATTACAATTCCGAACAATAAATTGCTTAAAGTTTTAGGCAAAGGGACTACACTATTAGATGCCTTCGCAAAAGCAAATGACGTGTTATTTGGTGCTGTTCAAGGCATTGCAGAATTAATCACACGCTCAGGTCTAATCAACGTGGATTTCGCCGACGTACGTACTGTAATGTCAGCGATGGGAACTGCGATGATGGGCACAGCGTCAGCATCTGGCCCAGACCGTGCACAAGAAGCAGCAGAAGCCGCTATTTCAAGTCCATTACTTGAAGATGTTGATTTAACAGGTGCTAAAGGTATTCTTGTTAATATCACTGCGGGCATGGATATTGCGATTGAAGAATTTGAAATTGTGGGTAACCACGTTAAAGCATTAGCGTCTGAAAACGCAACCGTGGTTGTTGGTGCGGTAATTGACCCAGAAATGAGCGACGAGTTACGTGTAACTGTTGTTGCAACAGGTTTAGGGGGCGATCGTCGTCCACAGTTTGGCATCGTTGATAATGGCTTTAAGAAAGCATCAGGCTCTGATGTACAAAGCTCAATGAACCAAACGACTAGCAGCATGTATGTACCAAGCTTTGCAAGTCAAGGCAGCAGTGATGATGTGAGCATGTCAGCTACATCTGAAAAGCAAGAGCCTGTAAAGCAAAGCACAACAAGCAGCTCTGTCTCGTCAAAGACAGCTGAGAGCAATAAAAAGTCTGATAAATCAGAGGGTGGCGATTATTTTGACATCCCCGCTTTCTTAAGAAAGCAAGCTGACTAAGACTTTTTNCTGATAATTTGTTCGATAAATAAACAAATTTGGCAGCTGGATGTATTTATGATACAATCCGCCGTCTAACTGTAACTATAAGTGAGCGAACCTATGATTAAACAGCGTACGATTGCAGAAGTAGTCAAAGCCATAGGAATTGGACTTCATAAAGGTGAGAAGGTCACTATTACTCTCCGACCTGCGAGCGCAAATACTGGGATAGTATTTCGTCGTGTGGACCTTGATCCGGTTGTTGATTTTGAAACAACACCTGAAGCCGTTGGTGATACGCAATTGTGTACCTGTTTAACAAACAAAGATGGTGTTCGCTTATCAACGACTGAGCACCTAATTGCTGCGGTAGCGGCAATGGGTATTGATAATCTAATTGTTGAATTAGACAGCTCAGAAGTGCCTATTATGGATGGTAGTGCATTACCATTCATTTACTTGTTACAAAAAGGCGGCATTAAAGAAGTAAATGCAGCTAAGCGCTTTATTCGTATTAAAGAAAAAGTACGTATTGAAGAAGGTGATAAATGGGCTGAGATCGAACCATACGATGGTTTTCACATCGATTTCGAGATCGCATTTGATCATCCTGCTATCAATGAAAGTCGCCAACGTATTGGTTTAGATATTACGGCACAAAGCTTCACTGAAGAAATTAGCCGTGCGCGTACTTTTGGCTTTATGAAAGACATTGAATATATGCATGCAAACAACCTAGCCTTAGGTGGTAGCATGGATAACGCAGTTGTTTTGGATGAATTTAAAGTATTGAATCCAAACGGCTTACGTTACAGCGATGAGTTTGTTAAACACAAAATCTTAGACTGTGTGGGCGACATGTTTATGACGGGCCATAACATTCTAGGTAAAATCACGGCTTATAAGTCAGGCCATGATTTAAACAATAAGTTACTTCGTAAAATTATGGCGACTGAGTCAGCATGGGAATGGGCAACATTCGATACGCCAGTGACGATGCCAGCACCAGGCCTAGAAGTAGCAACAGCTTAATCGCACGCATATTACAGTTATAAAAAATGACGCTTTAAAGCGTCATTTTTTTTGCTTTACGATAAGCATAACGTGTATTACCAATCCGCAAAAATACTTAATCATTTTGAGTTGCTATAAACCAAGAATAGCTTCCAGTTCATATAACTGATTTATTTGGTAGGTGGGTGTAATCCCTTCAGGTAACTCAACGCCAGGGTGCTGAAGCCAGCAGGTATCAATGCCAACATTATGGCCACCGAGAATGTCACTGGCTGCGGTGTCACCCACCATTAAAATCTGTTCTTTCGGTGGATTATCCATTAACTGAAAAGTGTGTTGAAAAATCTCGGGTGCGGGTTTGGCTTTACCCACTAGCTCAGAAATCACCAGCCAATCAAACATGTCTTGCAGTCCTGTATGCTCTAGGCGCTTTTGCTGAAGTTTGGCAAAACCATTGGTAATGATACCCAATCTTGCGTGAGGCTTTAGCTTATTGAGTAGCTCAACGGCACCGGGCAATGGCACACAAATAGATGCCATCGCTTCTAAAAAGGCATCATTAAGCGTTTGAGCGGGCACATTGAGTTTGTTTGCCCATTCGGTAAAACGGGTTATCTGTAGCTCATTGGCAGTAATTTCATGCTTTTGATAGGCAACCCATAGTGGTTTATTGGTTAATTGATAGTCATGATAATCTGTCTCTGTAAAGTCTACGCCGTAATTGGCGAACATTACTTTAAGACCTGCAAATGCGTTAAAACTAAACAGGGTTTCATCGGCATCAAATAAAACATGTGTATACTTCATGATATTCCAAGTTTATTGGTTATAAAGTGTAGGGTGTAAAAACGGTGCCATAGCCAATGTAAGCGCTTGTATATAGGTGCTTTCGCGTGTTGCATTGTGATTGGTTAATAAGCCAATTGCACCACCTTGCTGTTTGATATTGACGGTATTGAAAGCTTCATCCATCACATCGCCCAACTCTTTACCCGCAAGTAATGCCTTGAAGAAAGGAGGGGGTAAAGGTAAGTTGCTGCTGCGACCGACACTGAATTGTTCGCTATTGGCAATAACGACGAATGCAAACGTTGCTGCGCCGTAACTAAATTGCTCTGCGCCACCTTCCATTGCTGTGTAGAAATCGGCTTCGTAATGCGCTTGGCAGTATTTTACGCGATTTTCTGCCCCTATGCGGGTTTCATCTTCACCTAAAGGTTGGTCGGGGACGCCAGACGGTGCGTGAACACCTTGGCACTGAATGGTGTGCTCAGGAAAGTAAAGGCTAAAAATATGTTTAGCAGCATTCACTTTTACAGGATTTTTAGATCCCACAATTACATTTAATGTCGTTTTCAAGCTGACTACTCCATCATTCCAGGCTGAGTCAGCAGTGTACCCGAGTCATTTAAATCGGCAAGTCAACGGGGGCTAAATTTTCAAGGGCACGTTTTTTTAGAATAATATCTTTAATGAGTGGTGTTAGTACCAGCTCCATGGCTAAGCCCATTTTTCCTCCAGGCACCACTAGCGTATTGATACGTGACATAAAGCTGCCTTCTATCATGCGTAAGTAATAGGGGAAGTCCACATCTTCAATACCTCTAAAGCGAATAACCACAAAGCTTTCATCAAGCGAGGGAATATCTTTTGCACTAAATGGGTTTGAAGTATCTACAGTCGGTACGCGCTGGAAATTGATGTGAGTACGAGAAAACTGAGGGGTGATTTGGTTTATATAGTCATCCATACTACGAATAATAGATCCCATTACCGCTTCACGCGTGTGGCCTCGCTCTGAGGTGTCGCGGATTAGTTTTTGGATCCACTCAAGATTGATAATTGGCACCATACCAATCAATAAATCAACATGCTTCGCGACATCGTGATCTTGGTCTACTGCACCGCCGTGTAAGCCTTCATAAAAGAGTATATCTGTATTCGATTCTAAGTCTTGCCAGGGTGTAAAAGTCCCCGGTAGCTGATTATAAGGAACGGCTTCATCAAAGGTATGTAAGTAACGTCTGATTTTACCTTGGCCTGTTTCGCCGTATTGATAAAACAGTTGCTCAAGCGCACCAAAGTCATTCGCTTCACGACCAAAATAACTGATATGTTTACCTTCTTGCTGTGCTTCTCGCACTTTTTTATCCATTTCTGGTCGTGTATAACGATGAAAGCTATCGCCTTCAATAAAGGCCGCATCTATATTTAAGCTTCTAAAAATATGCTTAATGGCATTGGTGGTGGTGGTGGTGCCAGCGCCAGATGAGCCGGTAATTGCGATGATAGGGTGTTTAGCTGACATAGTTGTTCTCGTTATTTGTTAAGCCGTGCAGTGTTACTTTTACCAATCAGAAAAACTGATAAAAAACGAACACGTCCTAGTTATAAAGGTCGAGCATAGTAAGGTCAAGTGACTGCCTGATTAAATAACGCTATCATGAGCCAATAAAAATTAAAACGAGAGAACATAATGAGATTACTTACCTCTTTCCTTTTTGGCGCATTTGGAGCGTTTTTAAGCAGCCAAGCGGACGCAGCTATGCCTAAAAGCGAAGTGTTACTGGCTGATCTTGAGACCCCTTATGGTATGAAGGTAACAAGAATTACGGATAATAAAAGTTACAATAACCAACCGTTCTTAATTGATGAGGGGCTTTATTACACGCATGAGGTGCTTAGCGATGATGGACAATCGCAAACAGATTTATATTTCTATAATTTTACAACTCAGCAAGCAACAAATTTAACGCACTCTGCGGTTAGCGAATATTCACCCACATTAATGCCTAACAAGCAGGCGTTGTCAGCCATCGTTGTGGAAGAAGATGGTAAGCAAAAGCTCTGGCAATATCCGTTGCAGGGTGAACAATCTGCTGCGCGTATCTTCGAGTGGATTGAGCCTGTAGGTTACCATGCATGGGGCGCCGACAACGACCTTGTTATGTTTATTTTGGGCGAACCACATACCTTACAATATACCACGGTTGCAGCTGCTAAACCGAAGGTCGTTGCGAATGCCATTGGCCGAACCTTACTTTTTGATGCGCAAACGAATAGCTACTTATTTAGCTACCACAAAGATAAGCAACATTGGCTGGCGCGTTTTACACCCCAATTTGAGCAAGTAACAGATATTTTACGTCTACCGGCACAATTACAAGATTTCACTTTGTTGGATGAGCAGACGGTTATTTATGCGATTAATAATCGCGTTTATAAGCGAGATTTAATGAATCCAGAGCCTGTTTCTCAATGGTTAGATTTAACGTCTTATTGTGAAACCAAAATAACACGTTTGAGTTACCATAATAAGAAACTTGCCTTTGTTTGTGATAAATAAGTAACGCTTTTTAAGGGATTACTGTAATGTGGCTACTACTTCTCGTTTTAAAATAGGCGCGCATTTGTCTTTCTCTGCAGAACAACTTACTGAACAACTGATAAAACTTGGCTGTCGTAGTAACTTTAAAATAAAAAATATTAATGAGTTTATGCCCGCTAATTCCAAAGAAGCATTTTATGTGCATGAACAAAGCGGGCAGGCTAAATTAGTCATTAGGCCTGTTTTTGAGGTGTTTAGTGACGACTTTGAAGCATTGGACGGCATCTCTCGCATTAAAGATTATTTCCATAGCAGTGAAATGACACGTTTTCCTACACGTATTTATAAAAGTGCCCAGCCTATTCATTATGGGCTCGCATTTAAAGTTACTTCAGTGTTAGCGGCAGAACAGTTTATTAAGCAATTTAATAAAATTTTAGCGCAATAATTTTAACGCAATAATTTTAACGCAATAATAGTGTCGCTATTTTAATGAACGCAGTTGGTTAATTGCATTATAAGTTAATGACAGACACGGCTATAAGTGCGGACTCGTTAAGAGTTAATAAAAAAGGGTCACAGTGTGACCCTTTTTTACATTGTGCTGTTAACGTTTAAGAAAACTATTCACCGAGGCCAGCTCGCGCTTTTTAAGCGAAAGGCAGTCATTGACGCTTTCTTCAAGCTTGCTGAGTGAGCGCTCATACCCTGGTACTTCAGAGATTTTATCAGTGAAGAAGGTTTTTGTTGTGGCTAAGCTTTGAGCATCACAACTTGCCGTTGTGAAAAACGGTAAGTTCGGTACAAAAAATGGCGGTAAGTTTTTAGTGATGGCATCGTAGTTGTTATAAATCCAATCAATGAACAACGCTTGGCGTTCTTTACCATAACTTAGACCCCCTAATAAAGTACGCATATCTGAGGCCGTTACTTCATCAGTTAGGCTGTACTCAAGGACTGCTTTTTGTAGCTCTGGTTTACCAAAATAACCCATTGCAGCAAGCATTTTTGTGCGTACTTGCGGATCTTTAGTGGTTTTGAACGTTTCTTTGTACTTCGCGAGTAGTTTTTCATCACCATGATAAGCTGCAAGGTTTAAGTAGGTTGATGCTAAATATGGGTCAACATTTTCAGGATTGTTTAAGTAAAGTGCGGCTTGTGCTTTAGCCGTATCAATGACTTTGCGATCTTCACCATCAAAACCTAGTCGGCTGATCACTTGCGCTCGTAGCTGAGATACTGCAGCATCTTCATCAGCTTTGGCTGTTAAGCCATATTGCTTCGCGGCAGGAGCAATGCTCTTACGGATAAACTTAGGCCATAAGTCGCGGTTGCTATCGTCTTCAAAAACACGTTTTTGCGAAGCTAAGTAACCCAATGCTGTATTCGCTACAAGTGGGTGTGCATCGCTCACAAATGTTTCTAGGGTTTGCATTAAGCGGGCAGCAGAAATAACACCGGCATCAAGTAAAGAGTCAGCGGCAGAAAGGAGTGCCAAACGCTCACGGACTGTTAATTTGTCAGCTGCGTTATCTAGCAGGGCATTAAACTGCGCATCGTCTAGTAACCAACGGTAATAGCCCATAGCTCCTTGATCTGGGTAAATCCACTCAGGTTCAAAATCAAGTGTTAGCTGTTGTGTTTCTTTGTTTAGCAGCAAGTTAGCTGTTTTTACTTTGTCACCTGCACCATATTTTATAGCAACAGGCACGTTCCACAGTTGAGCAGGGGCTTCAACACCTGCATTCACAAAACGGCTCTGGCTGATGGTAATTTTCTTACCGTCTTGGGTTACTTTGATAAGTGGAAAAGAAGATTGCTCAATAAATGACTTTAATACACTCGCCACATCTTTATTTGAAGCTTCACCTAATGCTTGCCACAGGTCAGCTGCTTCAGCATTTTTATACGAGAATTTTTTCAAGTAGGCTTGAATACCTTGCTGGAAAGCATCTTCGCCTATCCAGTTTTCAACCATAGACAGTACCGCGCTCCCTTTACTGTAAGCAAGGCCAAGGCCATCCATGATATCAGCTTCAGTTTTAATCGGTTTACGAATGGGTTTCGTGCTTAAGCGTGCATCTAATGCCATCACATAGTTTTGCGGTAAATTTAAGTGTGATTCAAATTCAGGATTAATTTGTGCCGTAATTTTTGCCGCCATCCAGCTTGCAAATGCTTCATTTAGCCATAAATCATTCCACCACTTCATGGTAACAAGGTTACCGTACCATTGGTGTGCAAGTTCGTGTGCAATGATTGATACATTACGTTCTTTTTTGCTACGAGTCGCGGTCGCTAAGTCAACTAATAGAATGTCTTCACGATAAGTTACAAGACCAGCATTTTCCATTGCACCGAATGGAAACTCAGGCACTGCAACCGAGTCTAATTTTTTATAAACGTAAGGGATACCAAAGTAATCTTCCAGTGCTTTGAGAACGCGAGGCATATTTTCTTTGGCGTAATCCGCAAGATGAATCTTACCTTGTGGCGTTAATACTCTGCCAGGAATTGGCATGCCTTTAATTTCTAGCTCTTCAAAAGGACCGACCGCCATTGCTACAAGATAAGAGGGAATAGGAGGCGTTTTATCAAAATAGTGTGTTGTCATATCGCCATTGACCGTGGTTTTTAATACCGGTGTGTTGGCATACACTTTTTGTGTTGTCGGTGCAGTAATCGTTAACTGAAATGGAATTTTATAACTCGGTTCGTCAAAAACAGGGAAGGCACGGCGTGCATCACTCATTTCAAATTGAGTAAATAAATAGGGAGTACCTTGATCAAGCGTTTTATATAAGCCCACACTTTGGCGGTTATAAGGCGCAGTAAAATCAACCGTTAGCGTATACTTTCCAGGTTGGATTTTTTCATCACACGAAAATTTTACTTTGCCTGTTTTCAGCATGTCTGCACTTAGGTCACAATTTTCGTCACCTAGAATTTTTGCCATACTGACCGCGTAATCAATACCGTTTAATTCAATATAGTTCGTTGCTTTGAGTACTTCGATGGCAATTTCAGTGTGGCCAGAAAAAGTGTCTTTAGCAGGATCAAGTGTCAGCTCTACCTGTTGTGAGCTAGGTTTTGCTAGTTTTTCTATTACATATTCATTGGCATGGGCTGAGCTAACCGCAAGTGCAACACTCACAGTTAATAGGCTTTTTAAGAACATAAGTATCCCTGATTTTTTGTTGTTAGAAAGGCACTGACTTTGAGTGCTGTCTTCCATGCTATCAGGTTTTAAATTGAACAGTAATAATTAGTTAGTAACAAAGTTTGTCAATTTAATGATGGCGTTCAATGAAGCGTTGCCAGTGCAACTGTGGATTAATTTGTCTCACATTTTGTAGAATGCCGTTAAGCAACGACATATCGTTAAATAAAGAGCCTGAAAACTCTTTAAAGCCCATTAAATAGTTAAACGCATCTTTACTGTTAGCTTGTATTGCATGAATACGCACTTGTTGTTCAAAGTTGAGTCTTAAACTGCTGATAGCCGTTTTCATCCCTTGTTGATCAACATTGGGAATGGCACATTTTTGTAGATAACCAGCTCGTTCACCTTCACCAGAAAACCAAATACGGACTTTTTCACTGTAACGTCCTGACTTAGAAGGTAAGTCAAACATTAAGCGGGTATGCCCTTGTGCTTTTAAAAAGTCTAGGTATGGGTCAAGCCCTGCTGCGAATAAGGCATCATGAATCGGCACAAAGCGTGACTTTATCTTGCCGTGGGTATGAAAGTGAAAGCAACGCACATCTGATAATGTGACAATATCATCAAGGGTGAGATGGCCAATTTCATCACTGTAAGCGCCAGTATAATAAGCAAAAAGAGGAAGCCAAAAATGCCAGTGTTTTGCTTGTTCACGGGGCAAAAGCTGATCACTAAAGATGTAACCAGTATACAGGGTATGTAACTCCATGGCCGAAAAGGGCCTACGACCGAGATGGGACTTCAACCTAATACCTTGATAATAAAGATGTCTTGAAGAGTATACCTGAGAAATGTAAAGTTTCCAGCAAATGGCACTCTGTAACCACAGTACCATTTGCTGTCAATATAGTTAGTCGCAAAGGGCCTTAGCAAGACCTACAGGCTCTATTTCGACGCATACTTGGTCGTCGTTCCAATTTAGACCAACGAGCGCATCATCCTCGTTTAAGTCTTCAACCCACTCATCTAAAAATTCGTCTAAACCAATTTCTACCGGTGTATAGTCATTCCACTCGTCTTTACATTGTGCTTTTGCAGCGTCTTCTGTGCCCCATAGCAACAACACATCGGTGTCGCTAAATTGGTTTGATTCACACACAACAAAACCACCATCTTCGGCACCAAGTGCCCACATAGACTCGTTTAAACGTACTTTTTCAACAAAGTTAACTAATTCTGATTCTATTTCGATATCGCTCATTTGCTTAACCCTTATCATTAATTTCGTGGATCTGTGTGTTTTACAGCTGCTTTTGCTGAGAATTGTTGATAAAAGTCCGCTAAATTCTCGAGTTGACTCCAATCAGTTAATTCACGAAAGCAAATCCAATCTAGCAAGCAGTATAAACTGATGTTGAGGTATTCACAGCTTTTAAATGCAGGCTCAGATAAATGACTATTTAAATAGCGCAATGTTTCAGCAATTCGTTCATTTTGTAAATTAAAGAACAATTTATCGTCTTTTGTATCAAATCCTGAGCGCTGGCACAGTAGCATTTCAACGAGCGAATCATTGCAGGCGTTAATAATGGTTAAAAGGTTTTCTTGCTGCCAGCTCAATAAAGGTTGATCTGACTTTTCTAATAAGTAGCGAATAATTGAGTTTGAATCGCATACACTAAAACCATTATCAATTAATACCGGAATTTTTCGAGCGGGATTGTGTGCAATCATAGTGTGTCTATCTTGCTGTGAAAAAATATCTAAATTAATAAACTCAAGCGCAATATCATTGTTCAGTGCCCACATTCGTATCCGGCGGACATACGGTGAAGTTGTTGAACCAAGCAGTTTCATAGATTAGTTTCCTATCAAAAAAAAAAGCCGCGAAAGCGGCTTTTAACGATTCATTATGAAGTTAGTCTGTTCGGCTAGTTACTTCAAGTAGATGATAACCAAATTGAGTTTGCACAGGCCCTTGCACTTGATTTATTGGCGCTGAAAAAACAACTTTATCGAATTCTGGAACCATCATGCCCGGACCAAACTCACCTAACGCACCGCCATCTTGGCCTGAAGGACAATTTGAGTGAGTACGCGCGAGTTCTGCAAAGTCTGCGCCTTGTTCAATTTGTTGTTTAAGGTCTAGACATTGTGCTTCACTGTCTACGAGTATATGTCTTGCGCTGGCTACTGCCATAATAACTCCCCATTGTGTGTTTTTCTAAATTAAATAATGAGTTTAGTTCAATATTTGCTGAACGAAAGGTTAAATTTATTTTGCAGCTAACTGCGCTTCAATCGCATCACGCATAGCTTTTGATTCTGGTTTGGTTTTACTGTTAAAACGCTCAACCGTTTTACGGTCTGCCGAAACAATATATTTGTAAAAGTTCCAATTAGGTGAACTTGTTGCTTCGTTTAGGTGCTTAAAAATTGGGTTTGCGTCACTACCACGCACCGCGCTGGTAGCGAACATGGTAAAGGTAACACCGTAATTAATGTAGCATACTTTTGCGGTGTCTTTTTCGTCATCTTCTTCTTGGAAAAAGTCATCAGAAGGGAAACCAAGAACAACGAGACCACGGTCTTTGTATTCTTTATGAATTGCTTCTAAACCCTCAAACTGTGGCGTAAACCCACAGTTACTTGCGGTATTCACTATGAGCAATGGCTTACCTTTAAATTCGCAAAGATTAACACTTTCTTTTGAGCGTAATTTACGCAGCGTTACATTGGTAAAGTCATCACATTGAGTTTCTGCGACTGGGTCTGGAATTGACGGGGGAGATTCTGCTGCAAGATGAGTAGACATAAGGCTTGCACAGAGTAACAAAGCATATTTATTCATAATGATTTCCTGCTAGTTATTTGTGATGAATATACGCTAATATGCGAGAAAGTGATCATTTAATTTCAGTTATTTATGACTATTCGAACAGCAACAGAACACGACTTAACACAGATTGTCGCTATTTATAACGAAACAATTCCTGGGCGTATGGTAACCGCAGATACCGAAGAGGTAACGGTGGCTGAGCGACAAGCATGGTTCGCAGCCCATACAGAACAAAGGCCGATTTTTGTGTATGAGCAAAACTCGAAAGTACTTGCATGGCTCAGCTATAAATCTTTTTATGGGCGTCCAGCGTATGATGGCACAGTCGAAATTAGTATATATATTACCTCAAACGCTCAGGGGCAGGGGTTAGGCAAAACGTTGCTTTCGTTTGCAGAGGAGCATGCCAAAACGCTTAATATAAAAGTTTTGCTAGCGTTTATTTTTAGTCATAACCTGCCGAGCATTAAACTGTTTAATCGTTTTGATTATCAGGTTTGGGGAGAACTGCCTGAAGTTGCAATTATGGATGATAAAGCATATAGCCTCGTTATTTTAGGTAAGCACTTAGATCTTAAAGTAATAAAAAAAGCAGTGTAAATTTAGTGACTTTGTTTTTTTTCGACTACTCTAATTAGGTAATTATCATTAATTTGAGCCTAGTGTACTGTGCGAAGAATATTAATTGTCGATAGTAATAGTGTTTTAGCAATGCGCGTAAAAGTGTTATTGGAACTGATTGGCTGTAAAGTCGAGTTATTGCACTTTTCGATGATAGATGACACTGTTTTAACTCAAGAATTTGATTTAGTTGCGGCTTCTCATAGTGTGCCGACAGAAACTATAAAGAAACTGAGTGGGGTGTTTTCGCAAGAGAATTTTTTATTGCTTGCACCCAAAGCACAGCGTAGTGATTTACTCGAGCACTTCAGTGAAATTAATCGCTTGCTGCCTAATTCAGTGGTTATTTACCCATTTTTTGCAAACAAAGAAATTAGCACTTTATTAGAAGGGGTGTTAGAGCTGGGTAGTGACAACATCTTAAAGCTGCCCACGGTATTGGTTGTTGACCATCTCCCAGAACGATTAGAAAAAATTACTCAAAACTTAAAAGGCGCGCACATTAAAACCTTTAAAGCTGGGAGTAAGCTTTCAGCTATTGAAATAATAAATCAACACAGCATTGATTTATTAATAAGCGACTTTACCTTTGAAGATGGCACTGGACTTGAGTTGTTTAACAAGCTGAAAGGGACGCAGCCTAACAGCCGTTGTTTACTGTATACCTCAAAGCCTGAACAGGTTTCGATGATTGAAGCGATTCGCCAGGGGGTGGAAGATGTGCTGGTTAAGCCCNTTGATGATAATAGCCTATTACAGTCGGTTCATAAATTNTGGCAAACGGAGCTACTNAAACGCCACAACGCAGAGTTAGTTGAGCGTTTACAAAATACNGTTGATGCCCTCATAGAAAAAGACAGCCTGTTAAGGGTTATTTTTAAACACACTCCTGATGCGATTATATTGTTTGATCGCACGGGTAAAATTATTGAAACCAATGATGCCTGTGAACTGTTATTTGAAAAACCGCTTAAAGAGTTTGAAAACTGCTCGGTGTTTGACTTTTTTGATACACCTTCAATAAACCGTATTAAAGATAAAATAAGCACCCTGAATAAAAATCGTCAATTTAGCTGTGACTTAAGACTGCTTAAAGAAAACGGCAATGAGGTTCCTCTGGTAGGCTCGTTTAACGAAATAGATCACCATGGTGAAATTGCGTTGGCGGTTATCTTTAAAAATGTTACCCACCTGAAAGAAAAAGAAGACTTGCTGCTTGAAGCAAAAGACATGCTNGAAGAAGAAGTTAAAGCGCGTACNGCACAACTTGAGCATGCTAAAAACGTTGCNGAGGCCGCAAATCTGAGTAAATCAGAGTTTTTAGCTAATATGTCTCATGAGTTAAGAACTCCCATGCATTCTATTTTAAGTTTTGCACGCTTTGGNCTTGAAAAAGTTGCNAATGACGATCTAAATAAAGATAAGTTAAACAAGTATTTATCGCGGATAGANCAAAGTGGAGAGCGGTTGTTATCGCTGCTTAATAACCTACTCGACTTATCTAAATTGGATGTTGGCAAGTTTCCATTTAACCCTCAAAAACACAATCTGATCAACATTATAAAAACCAGTATTGATGATGTGTCTGGCACAGCACTTGAGCGAAATATAATGATTCGTCTACTGGAAACTGGGCAAGATATCGTTCTGGATTGTGATGAAGAACAGATCAATCAAATTATGCGCAATTTATTNGGAAACGCGCTGAAATTCAGTGAACCGTTCAGCGAGATAGATATTCAGTTATCAGTGCAAAATAATATCGCTGAAGTAGCGGTTGTTGACCGTGGTATTGGTATTCCAGAGTGTGAACTTGAAAAAGTATTTGCCAAGTTTGAACAAAGTAGCAAAACCAATAGTGGCGCAGGAGGCACAGGCCTTGGGTTAGCTATTTGTCGGGAGTTTGTGAGCTTACANCAAGGCACTATCTCCGCACATANCAACGAATATGGGGGCGCTACAATTTTAGTGCGATTACCTTTGAATATAGATTTGCCTCAGCATTTAGCGACTGAAGAGCAAACTATGAAGCTTAATTAACAAAACGGAAGAACTAGACATGGCCTTGAAGCGAATTTTAGCCGTCGATGATGAACCATTTAACTTAGAAATAATTGAAGAGATCCTCGAAGAACTCGATTTTGAGCTGAAAATGGTCAACAGCGGTCCAGAATGTTTAGATGTTGTTGAAGCGTTTGATCCACAAGTTATCTTGCTGGATGTTAGCATGCCACAAATGAGTGGTTATGAAGTATGCCGAAAGTTAAAAGAAAACCCGAATACNGAAAAAATNATCGTTATGTTTGTGTCGGCCAGAGGCACGGTTGAAGAGCGTATGGAAGGGTATTCTGTAGGGGCTGAAGATTATATTGTAAAACCTTTTGGGCATGATGAATTAAAGCTCAAGCTACAACACTTAAACCAAGTACTGATCGAAAAAGAAATGCTTGAACAACAAGTGGAAGACGCCACNTCAACAGCCTTTAATGCAATGGCTAANAGTAGTGAAATGGGCCAAATTGTTAATTATATCGAGCATATCGGTTTAATTGATGATGAAAAAGAGTTGGGTAAAGCNTTACTTCATTGTTTAAGCGCATTTGACTTACAAAGTAATGTTGAATTTCGCTTAGCATCGGGTCTNGAGCACTTTTCAGTGTCAGGTGTTTGTTCGCCCATTGTTGTTGAGCTATTTGAAATGCTTAAAAACAAAGGCCGTTTACATGANTTTTCGAGTCGAATTTTAGTAAATTATGAAATGATTAGCTTACTCATTTTGAATATGCCAGANCAAGATCCCGATAAACATGGCCGTATTCGTGACCACATTTGCTTTTTAGTGAGTGTGACCGAGCAGCAGCTTAAAGCGATAATTACAAAAAAAGAACTGGTTAAACAGCAACAGCAACTGAATGACGCAGTGTCTAAAGTACACAGTAAGTTTAAGGGGCTCATAGAGCTTTTGAATGACAATCGTATTAATAACGAAGCGGTGTTTAAACAGTTACAAGAGGATTTGGAACAACGAATACCCACAATGGGATTAGACGAAGANCAAGAGATCTTTATTTATCAAAAAGTCGATGAAACCATTCAAAACTCAGTAGCACGTGAAGAGTCAGTGCAGGGAGTAAAGGCCGCATTTAAAGAGATTGAAAACGATTTATCGGTCTTATTAAANCAATGACANACTCATTGAGTACGCGCGGTACTGGCCGCGCTTTAAGCATCTCGTGGTAAGCCTTTTTCAACAATACGAATCAAACGTGCGGTTTTACGTAATTTAAGCTGACGCTTGTTCTGTTGTTGTGAAAGCGCCCACTCTATGTGCTCTGCGACCAGTGGCGTTGCACTTTGAAGCGCCTTTTTAAGCGCGATAATAATTGTGTCGCTATAGTCAGCATTACCAAGTCCAACCGCTAGATTTCTTTGCCAGCGCTCATGGCCAATACGACGAATCGGGCTGCCTTCAGTGTTTTTTAGGAATGTGGCTTCATCCCATGCAAAGAGTGTGAGTAAGTCTTGATCTTTTAATTGCGTTCGAGGATGGAAGTCGGCTTCATCGGTTATTTGTCCATAACGATTCCACGGACACACGAGTTGACAGTCATCGCAGCCATACACTCGGTTACCAAGTAATGAACGGTACTCTTCAGGAATAGGGCCTTGCAGCTCAATCGTGAGATAAGAGATACATTTACGGGCATCGACTACATACGGCTCAACAATCGCACCTGTCGGGCACAGAGTCATACACGCCACACATTTGCCACAGCCTTCAAAGGTATTTTCGTTATCGATAGGCAGTGGAATATCAACAAATAACTCGCCTAAGAAAAACCACGACCCCGCTTCTTTATTTATCAGAAGGCTGTGTTTTCCACGCCAGCCTAACCCTGCTTTTTCTGCTAATTGCCGTTCAAGGACTGGCGCAGAGTCCACAAATGGGCGAAATCCTAGCTGACCTACTTGTTGTTCTATTTTTTGGCCTAATTTTTTGAGGCGATTACGAATGAGCTTATGGTAGTCGCGACCTAGCGCATAGCGACTTATGTACGCTTTTTCGGTTTGCTTGAGGTTTTTAGCAAAGCTGGCATCGGGTGGAAGGTAGTTCATTTTAACCGAGATAACACGCTGAGTACCCGGCACTAATTCTGCTGGACGGGCACGTTTCATCCCATGCGCAGCCATGTATTCCATGTCGCCGTGGTAACCCAAATCTAACCAACGTTGAAGCTGGGCTTCGTGCTGAGTGAGATCAATATCGGTGATCCCGACTTCTGCAAAACCAAGGTCTTTACCCCATTGCTTAATTTGCTGCGCGAGTTGCTGGTAATCGATAGGTGTTGTCACGGTGAATAAAAAAGTAGCCAAGGAATGGCTACTTTATCATAGTTAAAGAAAGCTTAGAATTAAAAGCGTTTCAACGCCCATTAAACAAACCGTTTTAGCTGTTGTTGGGTTTGTTGGCTAAGTAAATGTGATTGCTCACAATCAGCAAGGGATTCATCTATTTGCTGTTTCGCTTGCTCACCTAACGCCACAATTTGCTCGACACTTTGGTGTGTTTGAGTTTGTGTTTGTTCTAGTAAATGAACAGCACTAACAATCTGTTGCAGCTGCTGTTGATTTTGCTCAAACTCATTCAGCATGTTGCTAAACCCTGCCGAGGTATTGCTAATGGCTGTTTCAGCTTCACTTGAATGGCTAATTAATAACTCAGACTCTTTATTTGTTTCGTTTACCAAGCTATTCATTTGATTAATAAAGTCGCTAATTTGACGGGTTGCATCGTTCACTTTTACAGAAAGAGTTCTAACCTCATCAGCAACAACCGCAAACCCTCGGCCAGCTTCACCGGCACGTGCAGCTTCAATGGCGGCATTTAAGGCTAACAAATTTGTTTGATCAGAAAACTCTTCAACCATTTTTAAAATAGCACGAATATTTTCACTGTTTTCTTTTAACCCCGACACGGTCGCAGAAAAGTTGCCAAGAATTTGGCTGATCATGGCCACTTTTTTTACCAGAGTAGATAGTTCCGCAGCTGAATGTTGTACAAAACTTAGATGCTCACTGTTAACCGTATGAACACTGTCGGTGTTTGCAGAGATATGCTCTAAACTTGTCGTAATTTGATTACTTGCATCGGTAATTGTATGGCTAAACGTAATTTGTTGATGGCTAAGCTTCGCTGTTTGCTGCATCGATTCTGTCATTTTTGAACTACTATCGGCACTGGCTTGCGCACTTTGGTATGTGGTGGCCAGTAGCTGGCTTAGATGAGATGTAAAAGTATTGTATTGCTCGCTTAAATCGCGAAATTCATCAAAGGTAAAGTGTGGGAGTTTTGCCGATAAGTCAGCATCATGACGATTAATTTGCGCTAAAGTATCGCGCATAGCCTGTACGGGCCGCACAATTAAAAAACGCATATAAAAAAGTGTGAAAATAAAACTGCCAACAATAACGAGTGTCATGAGCCAGAATAGCCCTGTGCTTGCTTGCTGTTCAGATAAGCTACTGTAAAGCCAAATTAAAGTAATGACCTGAAAGGCAAACACAAACCCCAAGTTACCGACAATTTTACGCGTTAAGGTGTAAAAGAAAGTTTGTTCGATAAAATTATAAATGCGCATATAGCTACTCATTGAGGTGTTATGTTGATTCATGTCGGGCGTTTCTTAGTCTTATTTAATTCCACGTTATTCGACACAGTATAGCTTATTCTTTTTGAGTCACAGCGACTGCAGTGTCATTTGTGTATGGCATGGGAAATTAGTAAAAATTCCATCCACGCCATAATCAAGCATTAACTCGATATCTTCTACCTTATCGACCGTATACGCATAGACTTTAAGTCCACGTTGTTTGGCATCGGCAACAAACTCATGGTTTATAAAGTTTTTATCAATATGAATGCTGTAGGCATGCAGCTTTTGCGCAAACTCACTGTAATTGATAGGAATTGATGCGGTTAACGCGCCAATCTTCACCCAGGGTAACTTTTGCTTGAGCCACATGAGTTGATGATGATCAAAGGATGAGACTAAAAGATTATCTCTTGATAACTTTCCAGTGCTAATGTTTGATTCAATAAGCTCTACAAACTTATCAAGTGAAAAGGTATGTTTGAGTTCTAAATTGAGCAGTGTTTTATCATTAACCCAATCAATCGCTTGCTGTAGCGTTGGCACTATTTCGCCATTACCTGCATCGAACTGTTGAATTTGGGCTTTGCTGCAGGCATTCACTTTACCGCGACCTGATGTGGTCCGGTCAAGCCATGTGTCATGAATAATCATATAATCATCAAGGCAGCTTTGTACGTCGATTTCAATACCGTCAACAGCCAAATCTACAGCGGCTAATATGGCACTTTTGGTATTTTCTGGGTAGGTACCACTGGCACCTCTGTGAGCGAATACTTTTATCATTGCGTGTGTTTCCGAGTCACTGACCATGTTTCATAAAAAGCGGCGCTTATAACCAAAACGCCCCCCATAATTGTGCTTATTGTTGGTTGCTCATGCAAAATTAAAAAAGCCAAAAACGTGCCGTATAGCGGTTGCAAGCAAGAAATTAATCCAGCCGTTGAGGCTGATAAGTGTTGTAAACTTGCAGCAAAAAGTGAATGCGGCGCTGCTGTAAAAATAATCCCAGCGGTGATCAATAGCAGCCAATTAATTGTATCAACTTGTAATGGCGGTACTTCAAGGAAGGCGCACAGCATAATACAGGCAATCCACGTTTGATAAAGCATGGTCTGTGGGCCACCGTATTGGCTAAAGTAACGCTTATGAATAATATTTCTAAAAGCAAAAAAGAAGGCTGATAAAATACCGGTCGCAATGCCAAGCGTAACATCATTCCCAAGGTTTGCATCTGGGATGAGTAAGTAAATACCGAACATCACCACTACAGCGCTAATAATATCTTTCAGTTGCGGTTTACGACCATCAAAAAGAGGCTCTAAAAATACAGTGATCACGGGGTAAGTAAAAAAGGCAATCATGCCAACAGCAATACCGGCTAATTGCATTCCTGCAAANTAGGTTAACCAATGAATACCGACTGTCACCCCGAGTAATAGAGCAATAAGATAATCACGGCGAGAGTGGAGTTTAATCGCCTTTTTTTGGATANAAAGTAAGATCAATAAGGCACAACCGGCAATACCTGTTCTGTATACGGTAATGTCTAATGCACTTAAGTTAATGAGCTTGGCAAACAACGCAGTTCCACCAAATAGCAACACTGCAATGTGTAAGTACATAAGACTTTGTTTGTGCGCCTGCATTGCGACCCTTGTTATTATTATNCTTAACTCTCTTTTTAACGGTAATCCTTTGCTTTGTAAACCATCCTATGGGCTAATCCATTGGTTTAGTTCCAGTGTTTCCAGCCTTTTAAATAATAGTGCAGCACATTGGGCTCATCGAGGGTCGAGACTTTTTCGTTATTTGCACTGATATCTGGCGTAAAAATAAATAGCTGTGCATCATTTTCTGGCCGATAGTAACGAGTATCTACATTGAGTGTTTGATGATTAGCACATTGAAGTTTACATGCCATAACAAACCCCCACTCACCAAATGAAGGAACGTTCAAGTGATAAGGCAAAGTATGGGCAAAGCCTGCTGCACTCATCGTATTATTAATTGACCAGAATGCGCGTTTTGCGAAAAACGGGCTGGTAGCTTGCGTTACGACGATTCCATTGTCGGGTAAGCGACGTTTTACTCGTTGGTAAAATTGTTGGCTATATAATCGAGCTAAATTGATTGCTTTAGGATCTGGCAAATCAATAAAAACAATATCAAACAACGTTTTATCTTGTTCTATAAATACATATGCATCCTGATGAACCACCGTGACTTTAGGGTTACTGAGCGAGTGTTGATTAAGCTCTGTAAGNTTGTAGTTAGATCGAGCAAGCTCTGCGACGCTAGGGTCTAAATCAACAAGGGTAATGGATTCTAGTTGTGGGTATTTAAGCAGCTCTCTGGCAGCAAGACCATCACCGCCCCCTAAAATTAAAATGCGTTTTGCATTACCGTGCCTCACCATCGCTGGGTGAATAAGCGCTTCGTGATAACGGTATTCATCTATCGAAGAAAATTGTAAACCGCCATTCAAATAGAGGCGAATGTCATCTTTGTGGCGCGTTAGAACGATTTGCTGATAGGGCGTTTGTGCTGAGTGAACCACGCGATCATCATAAATTTGGCTCTGCCAATGATGTGTGAGTTGTTGACTGGCATATAAACTCAATCCTAATACTGCGCTGACTAATACAAGCGTTAGTCTGAGTATTTTCCGTCGGTTGCGGCTTATATGGTCTACAAAATACCACAGTAATAACAGTGCAATACTGAGATTCATTAAGCCAAAGCTAAGTGACGTTTTAAATACACCTAACCACGGCAAAAATAGAAAAGGAAATAACAAGGTCGCCAGTAGGGCGCCAAAGTAGTCTATTGATAATACATTGGCAAGATTGGCTTTTAACGCGTAGTGCTTTTCCATCAAACGGCTTAAAAGCGGAATTTCTAAACCAATTAACACCCCGATTAATGTGGTTAATATGACACTGATTGCCTGTAACGGCAAAGAGTATGCGTAAGCAAAGTAGAGAAGGGGAACACTAAGCCCGCCTAACAATGCGAGCACTAGTTCAAAGGCTATAAAATACACCAATAAGGGGTTATCAGGGACAAAGCGCGAAAAATACGACCCGATGCCCATCGCCGCCATATAAACGCCGATAGTGAGAGAAAATTGGGTGATGCTGTCACCCAAAAAATAAGCCCCTGTTGTGGCAATTAATAGCTCATAAATAATAGAGCACAGACCCGCAACAAAAATACTAAACAGTAAAATATGGCTTTCACGGATTGTTTTACTTTCCACCAGAACCGCCTCGAGAGCGAAAACCTGGGCTGCCAATACTCTGTTCTCGTAATTGTTTATCTACCGTGATGTTGCTGTGATAAAGAGANTACATAAGCCAATCACGTTCATCATNATTTTTGCTGTAAGCATACATAGAGGCAAGACCAATGGGGGTGAAAAAAAGCAGCACGATAGGCCAAACGGCGACACGGGTTTCCATGGCTTTTATGGCTTCGGGGTTTAATTTATTAATTGGCTTATATGTAATATCAGAGCCTTCACGCTCTGCTTCAAAGCGATGTAGAACCACAAAAATGCACATGCCCGCTACTATTCCTGATAGCCACATAAAGGGTAATAATATGTTGCTATTGCCTTTAATCGGAATGATGCGAAACGAATAACTAAAATGCTCTGCACGTGTGTTTGGGCCAAAACTGCTACTAACATAAGCACTGTATTGGCCTTTCTTAGGAAAATGCACCTCGTGATGAACTTTCTCTCGGTACTCGGTCCATTTACCTTCTGAATCTCGACCCGTTTCAGCCCATAGTTCATCAGAATAACTGAATAGGTAATTACCTTCAGGATCAAAAATTTCAATATCGATGGCTTTCCATGAGTTCAAAGGTAAGCGGCCTTTGATCTCGAAACGCATCATTTGGCCATCTTCAGGAACATTAAATAAATAGGGCTTATCTTGGCCATCATATTCTTTGAAGTTGCCATATTGGCCATTTTGCAGAGGCTCTTGAAGGTCTGCGCGTATCAAAAAACAGCTTAAAAAAGCAATCGACGCGATAGTAAAAAGCTTATAGATGNTCATCCTTACTCCAATAAGCTTAAATAGCGATCGTGATAATCACTGCAACACTTATTGCGATGCTGCTTTCGATAACGGCAACAGCGGTATTATTGTCATGCATAGCTTGGTCAAGAGAGATTTTACTGAAGATAATTTTATCAACCAAGTAACGTACGATCGGCAAGATTAANAAGCCAAACAACGCATCAATAAAAAATAAACTAAGACTTTGTTGCCAAGTATGAAAGCCACCAAGCAGGGCATGGCACAGAATGATTGCNAACGCTAACATGGTGCCTGAGAAGCTCATCGCTACAGCTTTATTGCCTTTTTCAAGCTGTTCATGCAGGTCAAAAGCAGTGAGGTGATCATAGCCTTTAGCAAACATGATCAGCAAAANCTGTCCGAGTGCGTAAAATACAATGGCTGATAACCACGTCCCTTCACCCGTTAAAGCGCCACCAATGATTAAGGCTGCAGCCATGTAATTAGCAGCTTGTACTAAGCCAACNGCTTCATTTTGTCGATTAATTAACTGTTCTTGGTTGCAGAATAAACGCAGCAGTAACTTATCATTTAGAAAGCGTGAGCATGTTAATAACACCATGCCGAGTACACTATACAGCGATACATTAATTAAGTCGGTCAGTAGGCCTTTGCTTGGTCCTGCTAGTACAAACCCATAAATAATCGTAATAGCGCCCAAATAGCCACCAATTGATAAACCTAATGCTGTATTGGCATTATCTGTTAACTGATTTGTGGTGTNGTAGGGGGTTGCTAAGTTATACGACAGCTTAGCGAGTGCNATTATCGCGATAAAAAGAGCGATGTATGCGCTGTTGTACGCCATTGCTGCAAGGTAGTGGGTTAAATTAATATCCATATAAATTTGTTAGGTTGTTGTTATTTTCAGAAAATATTACCACAGACTCTTTACTGCGAAGAATATCAACGTGTTATTTTTGGCATATTTAGTTAATTTCTTAAAAGTTTCATAGCATTTGCCTGTCTCATTGCGTGGTTATGGGTTAAAATAACAACATAACCAACTAACAAGATAGTGAATGACAAAACAGGATCCCAATCTCAGTCGAGAACAAGAAAAGTACGAAAACCCAGTCCCTAGCCGTGAGTTTATACTTACTCACTTAGAATCTCGCGCTAAACCAGCAAACTTCACACAACTTTGTGACGAATTACACGTGGATGACACTGAACGCCAAATTGCGTTTAAACGTCGTTTGCGCGCTATGGAGCGTGACGGTCAGTTGTATTTCAATAAATTTAAATGCTACGCGTTGATTGATGAATCAGGCCTTGTGAAAGGCAAAGTAGTTGGCCATCGTGATGGGTTCGGCTTTTTAGAAGTTGAAGGCGAAAATAAAGATTGGTTTATCGCAAAACACCAGATGAACATGGTGCTGCATGGCGACATTGTGCTTGCTAAAGGCAATCGCAAAGGCGGCAGTGGTAAATGCGACGCGCGTATCATTAAAGTGTTAACGAATGAGCGCGCCCCGATTGTTGGTCGTTATTTTGTTGAGCATGGCATTGCGGTGGTTGTTGCCGAAGACCCGCGAATCACGCAAGATATCATGATACTGCCTGGCAGTGAGAATGGCGCGCGCCATAATCAAATGGTGCAAGTTCAGATCACNCAAAACCCAAGTCGTCACATGAATGCAGTGGGTAAAGTAACGGAAGTATTGGGTGAGCATTTAGCCCCCGGTATGGAAATTGAAGTAGCACTTCGAAACCATGATATTCCGCACGTATGGCCTGAAGCCGTTGAAAAGCAAGTTGCCCATTTAGGTGAATTTGTTGATGAGCAAGCAAAGCAAGGCCGAGTCGATTTACGTGATTTACCATTAGTAACAATTGATGGTGAAGATGCACGAGACTTTGATGACGCCGTTTACTGTGAGCGAAAACCATCAGGTGGTTGGCGTTTATGGGTCGCGATTGCTGATGTATCACATTATGTTGGTATGAACACGCCACTGAATAAAGAAGCGATAGAACGCGGTAATTCAGTGTACTTTCCTGAGCAAGTGATCCCCATGTTGCCGAAGGTGTTGTCAAATGGTTTGTGTTCATTAAACCCCAATGTTGATCGCTTATGTATGGTTGCCGAGATGACTGTATCTGAGCAGGGCACCTTAGAGAATTATAAGTTTTACGAAGCGGTGATGAATTCACATGCCCGTTTTACTTACACTAAAGTGCATGCAATTTTGCAAGGTGATGAAAGGCTGTGCGAAGAATACGCGCCAATGGTGCCGCATTTAACTGATTTACATCAAATGTACATGGCACTGAAAGCAGCTCGCCAAGAGCGTGGTGCAATTGAGTTTGAAACGCTAGAAACGCGTTTTGTGTTTGATGCTCACCGAAAAATTGAATCAATCGTCCCTGTGGTGCGTAATGATGCGCATAAGCTCATTGAAGAATGCATGATTTTGGCGAATGTATCGGCAGCTCGTTTATTAGAAAAACATGAGGCCAGTGCACTTTATCGTGTGCATGATGAACCTGATGCTGAAAAGCTTGGTTTTTTCAGAAACTTTTTATCTGAACTGGGCATTGAGTCAACATTGTCAGATGAGCCGACACCAAAAGAAATAACACATGTACTTGCAAAACTAGGTGACCGTCCTGAAGCCGAGTTAATTCAAACCATGTTATTACGTTCGATGAAACAGGCTGTGTATCAACCAGACAACATTGGGCACTTTGGTTTGGCGTTACCTGCTTACGCGCATTTTACATCGCCAATTCGCCGTTACCCTGATTTAGTTGTGCACCGTGCGATTAAAGCTGTTTTAAAAGCACAAGGCCAACAAACGTCGGGCGAGTATGCTTACAGTAATGATGAAGTTGATATTTTAGGCGAGCAATGTTCAACCACTGAACGTCGCGCAGATGATGCGACCCGTGAAGTCGCCGATTGGCTTAAATGTGAGTTTATGCAAGACCATGTTGGCGATGAATTTGGCGGGGTTATTTCATCGGTCACTAACTTTGGTTTATTTGTTCGCATAGACGACTTACAAATAGATGGCATGATCCACGTAACGAATCTTGGCAATGAATACTTCCATTATGACAATGCAAAACACTGTCTTATTGGTGAGCAAACTCATACGGTTCATCGCTTAGGCGATAAAGTGACGGTTCAGGTATCGTCTGTCAGCTTAGATGAGCGTCGAATTAATTTAGTGTTTGCTGGTGATGTACCGCAAGACCGCTATGCGCGACGCCGTGCGCAAAGTGCACCTGCAAAACCGAGTATTCGTGCACAGTTAAAAGCAGGGAACATCCCTGGCAAAAAAGGGGATGATAGTCGCTCAGACCCTAAATCTTCAGANAAAGATAATGCAAAGCGTGGCAAGTCTTCTCATGCAAAAGGGCGTAAAAAACCTAACAGCAAACAAGCGGATGTTGTAAAAGCAGGTAAGAAGAAGAGCAAGAAAAAAGCCACCAAAAAGGCAAAAAGACCGGGCAAGAACGCCCGAAAACGTACTAGCTGAGGAGCAAATAATACGTGAGTAATGAATTAATTTTTGGTTTTCACTCTGTTGAAGCTATTTTAGCAAAAGAGCCTGAGCGCTTTTTAGAAATTTATGCGCTAAAAGGGCGTGAAGATAAGCGTTTAAACCCGATTATTGATGAAGCTCGTAAGTTCGGTATTTCAGTGCAATTTATGCAGCGCAAAGCACTTGATAACAAAGCCAATGGTGAACAGCACCAAGGGATCATTGCTAACGTGAAAGCAGCGCGAATGTACAATGAAAAAGATCTCGACGAAATCATTGCCCGCGAAGACACGCCTTTCTTGTTAGTGTTAGATGGCATAACCGATCCGCATAATTTAGGTGCGTGTTTACGCAGTGCGGATGCAGCAGGCGTACACGCGATTATTGTGCCTAAAGATAAGTCTGCAAAGCTTAATGGCACAGCACGTAAGGTAGCCTGTGGTGCCGCTGAAACAGTGCCTTTAGTACAAGTGACAAACCTTGCACGCACATTACGTGAAATTAAAGACGCAGGTGTGTGGGTTGTTGGCACAGCGGGTGAAACTGACACCGAATTATTTGATGCTAACTTAACAGGTCCTATGGCCATAGTGATGGGAGCCGAAGGTGACGGTATGCGTCGTCTAACTCGCGAGCACTGCGACCTACTCGTTAAAATACCCATGGCAGGCACGGTATCAAGTTTAAATGTATCGGTTGCGACCGGTATTTGCTTATTTGANGTATTACGTCAGCGTAATGCGACGCAGCTTTAATCTTTGCGTTCGACAATAAAAAAGCCGATATAATATCGGCTTTTNCNTATCTATATTCGGCACCGCGAATGACNATTAGATTTTTGCGAATGCGTCTTGTAGTGGCGGTACAACTTGCTTTTTACGGCTTAATACACCATCTAACCATACTTTGCNATTCTCAGATTTAACATCATATGCCGCTTCAATAACAGCAACGTCATCAGAGCTTATCAGCATNTGTGAGCCTTCTTTCATGATATCTGTTAATAGTAGTAATACTGAGTGACGGCCGCCTTCTTCTTTTAGCTTCACGATGTCAGCTTCAAGGTCTGCTTTGATCTCATCAAAAACAGCAAGGTCAATGACTTCTAGTTGACCAATACCGACTAGCTTGCCGTTCATGTTGAAGTCTTTAAAATCACGCATAACTAGGTCGCGAGCTGGCGTGCCTTCTACTGCAGATTTTACTTTGAACATTTCCATGCCAAGTTCTTTGAAATCTTCGATACCGGCAATGTCAGCAAGTGCTTCAACACACTTAATATCAGCAGTGGTGCATGTTGGTGATTTAAAGATAACGGTGTCGCTTAAAATAGCGCATAACATGATGCCCGCGATGTCTTTCGGGATTTCTACATTGTAAAAATCATACATCATTTTAATAATGGTATTTGAGCAACCCACCGGNCGAATCCAACACTCAAGAGGTGTTGATGATGTTAAGTCGCCTAATTTGTGGTGATCGACTACACCTACAACGCGTGCTTCNTCGATGTCATCAGGTGCTTGTGTTTTTTCTGTATGGTCAACGATATAAACGTCTTCACCTGCGTAGCTAAGTTTAAGCTCAGGTGCTTCGAAGCCAAATTTATCTAAGATAAATTGTGTTTCAGGTGATATTTCACCTAAACGCGTTGGAATGGCCGGTTCATTGATTTGGTTTTTTAAGTAAGCAAGCGCAATTGCACCGCAAATTGAATCTGAATCAGGGATCTTATGGCCCACTACATACATTGACATTGACGGAACTCCTTTAAATTTGGCAGATATTTTAGCAAAGTCTCTACAGATTGATACATAACAGACATGAAATTTTGTTGATCAATTACAACTGCCAATTAACCAGAATTTTAGTTACACTTTAACGTATTGAAAGTAGAGGAAGATACACATGCGATTGAGCAGAAAAGCGTGGAATAATGTGGTCATTATTTCAATGCTATTGATGATTTTTTTCTTCAATGGTTTACATAAAAAGCTCAATACTCAACCTGCAGAGGACGGCATGCACGCGCTGCTACCTGAACAAAGTTTTATTTTGGCGATGGCATTTCCCGAACTTAAAATTGAGCGAATTGGCACTTCTTGGCGTAGTCAAANCTTACAAGAAACAACATGGCACGGGGATGANCAAGCGTTAGAGCAATTAGTTGAGCTGTGGCAGCATCAACAGCTCAATCTTGCAAGTATACCTGTAAGTAAGCTTTCGAAGACATCAGCGAACTATGTTGCTTCAGTGTGGTTAGCGGGTGAGCAATTACCTGCGGTGTATCAACTTTATACCATTGAAGGAAATTACTACCTACTCGATAAGCGGTTACAGCGTGTATTTGCGCTTGAACACGCCGATGCCGCTCAGTTATTTCCGTTATATCCGTTTAAGAGAATGACAGATGCCTGAATTACCAGAAGTTGAAGTAAGTCGGTTGGGGATTACTCCGCATGTGCTCGACCACGTAGTGACTAAAGTGAATATTCATAATGCCAGCATGCGCTGGCCAGTGCCTGATGATGTATATCAGTTACAAGGTCTTAAAGTTANCTCGATTGAACGNAGAGCAAAGTATTTATTACTGGGTTGTGAGCGTGGAAGTGTCATATTACATTTGGGAATGTCAGGCAATTTACGCGTTGTGAATGCCGATGAACCACTTAAAAAACATGACCATATCGAGTTTGTTTTAGAGTCTGGAAAAGCGCTTAGGCTAAATGATGCGCGCCGCTTTGGGGCATGTTTATGGCAAGCACCTGGCGANTGCCATACTTTACTGACCAAGCTAGGCCCAGAACCTCTTACTGATGATTTTTTTGCTGAGCGTGTTTACGAGCAATCAAGAAACAAGAAAGTACCGGTTAAGCAATTTATTATGGATAATGCCGTGGTTGTTGGTGTGGGGAATATCTACGCCAATGAGTCGCTATTTAAAGCGGGGATCCACCCCAAACGTGAAGCGGGAAAGGTATCCTTAAAACGTTATCAACAATTAGTGCCTATAATTAAAGACACACTAGCTGCGGCGATTACTCAAGGCGGCACGACGTTAAAAGATTTTGCGCAAAGTGATGGTAAACCGGGTTATTTTGCTCAGCAATTATTGGTGTATGGCCGCAAAGGTGAGCCGTGCGTTACCTGTAAAGAGCCGTTAAAAGAAATTAGATTAGGCCAAAGAAGTACCGTGTTTTGTGCAAATTGCCAAAAATAAGCGTGTATTAATAAGGCAGTAAAAAGCACGCCCGTTGGCGTGCTTTTTAATTATAGCTCGAACGGGGCAACACCGACGGCTTTCATTTTATAGCCTACTTGGGCTATTTCACCGGACCAAGTCTCAGTGCTTATTACCCCTGTTACCACAATGGCATCATATAGGCTCTCGATTGGTACGCCACCTTTAATGGTTACATGAACAATTTGATTAGGCGGTGGAGGTGGTACATGAATACAAGCNCCAAAATACGGCACAAGTAAAAANTCAGTAATTACCTCACTGTCCCCTTCAAGCGGGACGACAAAGCCCGGAAGNCTGACTGATTGGCCATCAAGTTCTTTGACTACAGGAGCATCAAGGTCTGGTTGTACCCAGTTTTGCTCGCTGCCTTCATGGTTTGCTTGTGCTTGCGTGTCAATTTGCACGTGCCCTTTAGGGATTAAATCTTCCCAGAAGATTTCCTTTGGTGGTCCAGCATAAGCCCCTGTGCATAGTAATAATGTCGCTAAGACTGCGAACTTTTGAAAAAACTGCATAACATTCCTTAAATTTTAATACTCATACCATCTGCAAGTGAGTAGAAATACGCGCGGGTCGCAGGAATTAACCCAACAATAAAGCCTGCTGCTATTATCGCAGCTAATAGCATGAGTTCATAGGATGACAATAACGCTATATTTAGACTTATTCCTGCATGGCTTTGCAAGTAATCTGCGCTCAGTAGCATTAAGCCATAGAACAGTACAATGCCGAGCAGGCAACCTAACCCAGTGATGAGAATNGATTCAACACTGATCAAGGTGAATATATGCCACGGTCTCGCGCCAACAGAACGCAAAATTGCCAACTCTCTTCGGCGTTGGTTTAGGCTCGATAACAGGCTAGTTAGCATACCAAGTAAACTAATTAAGACCACGACGATGGAAAACAGCAGCAAGATTTTTTCGACAATTGACAGCATCTCCCACAGTTCACGCAATGTGACTCCCGGCATAATCGCTAATAAAGCCTCCGGTTTATATTGGTTGATATTACGGCGAACTTGTAATGTGTAAAGCGGTGAATCGAAGCCAAGCAAAAAAGCGGT
>JGI25128J35275_1000027_pt1 | contig 40980 bp, 60 predicted proteins | sample ETNvirenome_2_60_FD_35275 | JGI IMG/M metagenome (IMG submission 35275)
AATTTATATGCACAAGAAGGTGGTGTTGGTGGTTTATTTAAAACAAACATATTTAGAATAGACAGAATTGTAACTGATACACAATTTGTGATTCGTGTAAATGCATCTAATATTACATTTTCAGGTGGGCGATTAACTACAGGTTTTCTACATGCAGCTATTGATGACGCTGCTGATACAACTCAATTTAGTATTGCTGTAAATGATGGTTCGGCTGATAGATTAACAAAACCTCANCTTGCAACAGGCATGATTATAAAAATAGATAGTGAAGAAATGTTGATTTCAGCAGTAGCTTCAGCAGGAAGTGGCACTGATTTTGCTACTCAAGTAACGGTAACTCGTGGGCATAATGGTACGACAAGAGCGTCACATAGTGAAAATGCTGAAGTAACAACCATGGTTGCACATGTTATTCCAATCATTGGAAGAGTGCAACATCAAACAACTACAAGTTCAGTTACAAATGGGGAAGACTTTATTATTATATCTGACCAAGCTAAGAATACACCAACTACAGGAAACTTTAGATTGTATGGTTTACAGTCAGCTAAATATGCAACGTTTAACTCAAGCACAACTGCCGTAAGTCATAGAGATAGTTTTGGATTAAATAAACCTATGTTTATGACAATTAATCAAATGAATAGACAACCTGACTCAATTAGAGGAGCGTTTGCAGAGGCTTTGGGAGATGGGTCATTTGAAGAAACGAGAGCTGGAACAGTTCGTATAAATAACTTTGCGTATCAATTTATTGATGGACATGTTGATGCTGTTGCTTCAAGTGGAACTGTTGTAACAACAAAAAATTTTGCAGATAGTGCAGCAATTAGTCCTTTAAGTTATGGACTAAGAGTTGGTATGACTGTATGGAAATTGACAAGTGCAACTAATTTAACTAGAGCGGCATATGGATATGTATCTGCTGTAACAGCAACAACATTTACAGTTACTTTAAATTCAGGTGTTTTTGCAGCTGATGATAAATTTAGGATGTTTATACCACTTAGACCAGGACATTTAGTTCAATTAAAAAACAAATTATTAAAAATAGATACAACAAGTGATAATACTTTTGGGGATAATCAAACAGACTATGTTGTTAATCAAGTTAAGTATGTTGAACAACCAGGAACACAACAATCATCTATCTCTGTTGTAAAACAAGAAGGTGCTGTTGATTCACCAGGTAATGTTTATAAAAATATTCAAGGTGCAACAGATGATAATGCATTTAGTGCATTTGAAGATACACTTGTTAATCCGTCTACAGCATCAACTGATATCACTATTGAAGCAGGCTCCCATGTGGCTGTGTCAGACGTAACTGCTGCATCTAATGACGGAACAACACTTGAAGGTAAATTGTTTCACAAGGGACAAGCAATACATTGGACAAAGGGAACTCTAAGAGTTGATGGTGAAGAATATCAAATACCTGCTGGTAATAGTACAGATGGGGCTACTTTTGATGGTACGACATTATCTGCTGGAACTTTGATGTCAATTACAGATGCTAANGGAGCCACTAATTTAGAAACAGGACCTGCTGACGCAACAGGAATACCTGATGANAGATTTGTGTTATTTGCTGATTTAAAACAATCAAAATTTATAGCTTGTTCAGTATCAAATTTTGAAGGCAATGTTAAAGATAAAGGTAGTAAATTAATTGTTGGATATGCTAGAGCAGCTAGAGATGCAGGCGTAAGTAATGCAGGACACGAGGCGGCGTTTGAATGGAAGATTAATAATGAAGTACATAATGAAATGAGTGTAAGAGGTGGTAAGTCATATGAGGGTCAAGGATTTGGGAAAGGTAATTCTACTTTACCAATACTTGGTTTTGATGGCGATGAAACCACAGGTATTTTTTCTGCTGGGGATGGTATAGTTAATATTACTTTAAACGGAGGTAACAGAATACAATTTGGTTCTTCCTCTGGAGGTAGTAAAGAAGAATTTGCGTTTGCACATCATTGGTTACCTTTTAGTGATGATGCATTTGATTTAGGTTTTAGTACATCTTCATTTAGATGGGATGAAATTTTTGCAACACACGGTTCTGTTCAATCATCTGATGAAAGAAATAAAGAAGAAATTGCTAATATTGATTTAGGTTTAGAATTTTTATTAGCTTTGACACCTAGAACATTTAAATGGAAAAGAAAAAATGTAACAAAACATCATCCTGAGACAGGGGAAGCTTATACAAAGCCTGACGAAAAACATTATGGATTAATAGCACAAGAAGTAATTACTGTTTTAAATAGTATGGGCATATCTGATTTAGATGATTTTGGTGGAATTACAGGTAANTCAGATGAATATGGGGCAAGATATGTAGAATTTATAGCTATTCTAATTAAAGCCATACAAGAACTAACAGCAAGAGTAAAGGCGTTAGAAGATGGCTAAGACTTATGAAATTGACCAATTTTTAACATTAAGAAATTTAACTTGTTGCCCGACATGTAGAGATGCTTGTGGATGTAGTGCTATATGTCCTANTGATAATTGTGACTATTGTGACTCAGGTATTATTAATCCACCCTGCCCCGACATAAATTTTACTGATTGTACAAAACCAAGTTGCGATAACACAGATTGGCATATTTAAATAAAAAAATAATAAAGCTTAGAAAAGATAATCCATTATGGTCTAATGCAAAAATAGCAGAAAAGGTGGGGTGCAGTAGACAATATGTGCATAGATTATTAAAAAAAGAAAACTTACCTAATCCTCCCAGAAAACGCAAAGTAAGGCTTTGTGAATATTGCAAACAAGAATCTACTCGTAAAGTACATAAAGGCAGATGTAGTTATGAATATTACAAAGTAGAACTCACATGTGCTTTTTGTAGGATAAAATTTAGAAGAGATAGAAGTGCAATCATGCAAGGCTATCGCAAAGGGTTTGATGAGATATATTGCACACAAGAGTGCACTATTAAAGGAAAAAAAGATAAAACACTTACTTGGGCATAATGGCAATACACATAGATAATAGTTTAATAACAAAATGGGAACCTAAAATACAGGGGCTTGTTAATAAATATTATGTTAATGGCATGGATAAAGATGACCTGATACAAGAGTTAAGAATGGTATTAATGAGATGTGCAGAAAAATACGACACTAGTAAAAGCACAGCTAGTTTTCATACTTACGTACATCGTGGAATGATAAACACTTTAATAACATTAATTAATAAAGCTAATAAACTCCCAGAAATAATTAGTTTTGATAAAACTTTTACTTCCGTAACAGATGATGAACAAAACCCAAACGAATTACAACGAGCTTTAGAAGACCCTAATGCTGAAGATTTTTCTAATTTACTCTTGCTAGATGACATATTATCTGATAATAATGATACATTCACAGAAAAAGAAAAAATGTTTATAGCTAGTCGTGTAGACGGACTTACCATGGAAGAAATAACAAATGATTTAGGTGAGTCATCATATAGAGTTAGACAGAACTTAAAAGAAAAATTGAAAGCGTATATAGATGGAAAACAAAAAGTTTGAAGAATATAATGCCAGGGATTTACATCTTAAATTCATGGAGTTATATGAACAATTAAATTCTGAACCTTATAATGTAAATACAGGTAAAAATAAAAGTCCNTTTCCATTTGTTGGGGACGAAGTTAAAGGATTAAAAAAATTATTAGAATCTAAAGANATATATTTAATTCTTTGTAGTATGTACAACGCCATTGGTCAGAACACTACATATTTTTCAGTTTTAAATTTTATTAATTCCTTTGAAAGATATCAAACTCAGCACGACCCAAAATTATATTGGCATGTAATTAGTAAAGGCACAACAAAAGTGAAACAAGCTTGGATGCGATATAATATATTAAAGGCTACATGGTTTCCAAATGCACGACAAACACAAGAATTAAAAACACTAGAAGAGAGATTTGAAAAATGGTTAGAAGGACAAGAAAAGGTGGTTTCATCAGAAATATTGAATTGACACCAAAGATGAAAAAATATAGAATAATAGCAATTAACTCTTTAACAGATAAACCAATCGGTGTAAAAGAATCTGTTGAAGGTTTAGAAGAAGCTAAAAAAATAGCTGACCTTATGGCAGAAGAAAAGAATCGAAGGTGTTATGTTTTAGATGATAGCAATAGGTCAGTATACAGAACAGAGGACTAATGGAAAATTACGAATACGTAGAATCAGGAATTATATTAAATATAAAAGAGAAATCGACATTAGATGACTTCCCATTTAAATCAAAAGATTTTGCAGTGCATGGGAAAGCATTTAGTTTCATAACAAATTTTTATGACGATTTTCAAGATTTCCCAAGTAAAAAAGTCTTGGCAGAAAATTTCCCAGATTTAGATATTAATGTTCCATCTACTGATTTTGGATATCTTACACAAGAATTTAGAAAACAAGTCATATTTAGAAAAGTAGTTGAATCATTCCAAAAGAATAAAGAAAATTTAAAGACTGACCCTAAGATGGCATTGGCTAAAATTATGGATGGTCTTGAAGATATCAACGTAGTCTATGATGAAGATGTTACATATTACGATTCTAGTAAATTAGATAGATTAGATGAATATGAAAAGAAAATAAAAATGCGAAAATTAGGTGATGGTCTTATGGGTATACCGACACCTTTTGCAAACATCAACCGAACAGGTGTGGGGTGGCAACCTGCTGATTTAATATCTTTCTTTGCTAGACCAACTGTAGGTAAAACTTGGATGTGTATACAAACTGCAGCTATTGCAATTATGAAAGGATACCGAACTTTATTTATATCAAGTGAAATGCCCACATCTGCAATTAATCTACGTATGGATGTAATTATGGCACATGCAAAAGGGTACGATTTTTCACATAAGGCTTTAAGAAATGGTGACCCTATAGATAAAGAAAAATATAAAGAGTTCTTAGAAGGACTAGACGAAAAAAACTTATTAGTATGTGACCACATTGAAGGTGAGTCAACAATATCTATAGGTAGTATACAAGCATTGATAAGAAAACATAATCCTGACTTTGTTGTAGTAGATGGTATCTACTTAGTATCAAGTGGTGATGGTAGAAAAGCGATGTGGGAGCAAAACCACAGTTTGTTTTACGGCATGAAAAATATCTGCCTAGCTACCAATAAACCAATATTTGTCTCAACGCAAGCTACGAGAGAGGCGGCTGATATATTCACGCCACCTAGAGTCGACCAAGTAGCTTTTGGGGATGCCCTAATTAGAGCTTCTGATGTAGCCATAGCAATGGCTAAAGTAGAAGAATCTGATGAACAACGCATGGTACAATATCAGAAGTATCGGGATGGTATCTTACCTTCTGATACATCGTTATTACGATGGGATGTTGATAAGGGGCATATTGAAGAAATAAACGAGTCTATAAGTGAGGAGATAGAGTTTTGATTACAATGATTTTCAAGTACTGGGGTCTTTTCAAAAAGTACAAGGATGTTCTACCTGAAGTTATACAATTGGTTGATGTAGCAGTTAAAGCTGTTGAGGATGGAAAGATTTCAAAAAAAGAACAGAGTGCTTTGATGAGAGAATACTGGGACGTAATTAATAAAATTAAAGACAGTAAATAATGATTGATTGGATAGAGGCGTTAGAAAAAGTTGGAATTGATGTGCCTTTAGGCATAGATGAATTTTCAATTAAGTGTCCTTTTCATGAGGATAACGTAGCGTCCTGTGCAATCAACATTGATAAAGGTGTGTGGATTTGTTTTGCAGGTTGTGGGCAGGGGTCATTAAAAACATTTCTTAAGAAACATTTAAATTATAATGATATACAACTAACAGAAGTTTTGACACCAAAACCAAGTTTGAGTTTAGATATCTTTGATGATATCGACATTACTAAAGTAGATGAAGAAATAGAAGATGTTTTTATACCTGACTTTATACCTAATAAATTTCCAAAATGGATTTATGATAGAGGGTTTACTGAAAGCGTATTGAAGTTTTGGGGGTGTGGTACTAATAATTGGGATGACTTAATTATTCCTATTCATAACACGCAAAACAAATTAGTGGGGTGGGTTGCTCGTAGGCAAAAAGCTATACCTAAGTATATGTATTCCTACAAGTTTCAGAAATCTAAAGTGTTGTTCGGAGCACATAAGCTAGCTAACGTTGAAAAACACGTCTTNTGTGTGACTGAAGGTGCTTTAGATACTATGTGGTTGTGGCAACACGGACTACCTAGTGTAGCAATATTAGGAGCAACGATGTCAAAAGAACAATGCAATCTACTAAGGTCTTTAAAAATCGAAGAGATTGTGTTATGTTTTGACAATGATGTAGCAGGGCAACGAGCTGCTGAAAAAGCAACAACAATGCTTTCAAGTAGCGTGCTTACATCAGTTATAGAGTTGCCAAACATGTACAAAGATGTACAAGAAATAAACAACCAAGCATTACTCAAAGAAGTAATAGCAAATAGAAGCTTTTTTTAAAAGGCTCAAGGAGGAAAAAATGGGTGGTATATCCATGATTTCACAGAGGCGAAAGCAAGTTAACGCTCCAGCCACTGTCAACAATAATCAATCAGAGCTTTGGTTCAAAGATGGCGACCAAGCCTTGATTAAATCAGTAGCAACAGGTCACACTGATGATACTGCAATGACTTACATTAAAGTTTACCAATATAGAGACGGTAACACTTTTAAAACTGTTCTTGATTCTGTATTTGATGCAGAAAAAGACGACTTCGCACTACCTGAAGGACTGACCGTTGACGGTATTCCAGAAGGTGTTTCACCAAAACAACAATTTGCTTTTTGGGCATACGTTGATGAAGTATTCCATAATGAAAGAAGAGTGGAATCTTGGGAGCCTGTGCAAGGCAAAAGTGGTAAAGAGATGTTTAAAGAAGTAGTAAACGACTTCAAGGTCATCAAATTAGGTTTTGGACGAGGGGATATTGTCTTCGGACAGTTAGAAGAAATCTATGAAGATGAAGGTAGTCTAAACAAATCACCTATCCGAATTAAAAGGATGGGGGCAGGTTTAGATACAAGCTACCANATTACATCNCTAGCAAGGGAGTTAGAAATACCTGCTGATAAACAAGCAGAAATTGCTAANCTACCTTCAATAACTCAATACTGTATTGACACTTGGGGTGTAAAGGCAGGAACCGAAGCAGAACAATCTGCCGATAACTTGTTTGAGTAAAGGTTCTTATGATTGTACAACCTGATACATTTGATGACATATTACAACGTTTGCATGAGGACACGTTCTTCTTTGTAGATGTTGAAACAAATGGGTTAGATGGACACGGCTACAATCAACTCTGTGGAATCGGAGTCGGATTATTAAATTCATCAGACACTTTTTATTTTCCATATAGGCATATGCCTTTTGGATTAGTAAATCTTTCTGACGAGCAAATAAAAATGCTAATAGATATGTTTTCAGCGAGAGCCGAAACACTAGTAGCTTATAATGCTAAATTCGACATCCGATTCTTACAGAAAGAAGGTTTAGACATTTCTAATAAAGATATTATAGATGTACTACCAATGGTGCGATTGACTGAGCATAGCAATATTAATATGTTAGCACTAACCGAAACAATCAAAAGAAGATATGGCATCGAGCATGCACAATATGATTTAGACACTAAGAAGATATTACGTAGTGGTGGATGGACAAAAGATTTTAGTAAAGCACCGATTGATGTACTGGGACCTTATTGTGAAAAAGATGTATTTTATACCAGGAAAGTATACCTTGATTGCTTAGACAAGATAAAAGAAACAGAACAAGAAAGCATATGGAAGTTACAAATAGAACTTACACGAGTTTTATTTGAAATGGAGAACAAAGGTGTAAAGGTTGATACGAGTTATGTTAAGAAAGCTACAGAACTTATAGCAAATAGAAAACAAGACATAGAACAAAACATAAATGATATTACGAAAGATGTGTTTGAGGGTGAATATAATATTGCAAGCACACAACAAATGGGTCCAGTATTTAAAAGTCTAGGTATTAGTTCCCCACAAAAAACTGCTAAGGGGCAAGACTCATGGAATGAAGCAGCTCTAGCACAAATTAATCATCCTATTGCAGGATTAGTTAGACAGTGGCGAACACTAGAAAAACTTAGGTCTACTTACTTAGAACCCTTCGATAATGAAAACGGCATGGACTTACACACCGACTTTTGCAATTGGGGAACAGTAACAGGTAGATTATCTTCTAGAAATCCAAACCTGCAAAATGTACCCCGAAACCACTTTAAGGTGACAGATGTAGAATTAACAGACGAAGATTTGGCTACTGTAAAAAATAGAGTAGATGCAGTCATATCAGCTAAGGGTGGCAAGAGTGTAGAGTTAAGTAATGATGTCATAAAGACATGGGCTTTTATCGGAGACGAGTCTTTTGATGAAAAGTCTAATAATCAAATCTCACTACGTAGACTAATTATACCTAGAGAAAACACATATCTAGTAAGTTTTGATTACTCTCAAATGGAAGTTAGAGTTTTCCTAAGTTATATTGCCATGCACAACGAGGCAGTAAAAAAGATGTTGCACCAAAGTGATGTAGATTTTCATGGTGAAGCTGCAAAATTAGCTTTTAAAGTTGATGAAAACCACAAAGAGTATAAATACTACAGACAAACAGCAAAGGCAATTACATTTGGAACTATCTATGGTATAGGTAATGCAAAGCTTGCAACACAATTAAACGTTACTCCTGATGAGGCAGGCGATTATAAGAAAAGATATTTTGAAGGTATTCAAGGTTCTAGACAATTTTTTGACAATGTAGTGAAAAAAGTAGAAACAAAGGGATGGGTAAAGAATAGGTATGGCAGAATATATAGGATTGATAAAAATTTTGGCTACAAAGGAGTTAACTATTTAGTCCAAGGTACCAGTGCAGATATTATGAGTGAACGTATGATAGAGATACATAAATATTTAAAAGATAAGAAAAGTAATTTATTATTACAGGTACATGATGAAGTGATATGTGAGATAGATAAAAACGAAGTTCAAGAAGTATTGCCAAAAATAAGGGAATTACTTAAAGTAAATACTTTAGGTATTCCTTTAGATGTTGATATGGAAGTATGTGAACCATCTTGGGCAACTAAAAAAGACGCAAGTGATTTATTAACGACAGAACAAGAAAGCGAGGAATGGGTAGAATGGTAACAGGAAAATTAGACCATAGCTGGAAAGACCAAAAAGCATTAGGTGAACGTGGTGTGTTTCACATTATAGAGTGGTTATATACATTACCTAAAACAACAGGTGTGTGGGACGTGCAAGATGATAAGCCTTATCAAGTTAAAGATATAGATTTATTATGGAGTGTAGAACCTGATGACAAAGAACTAACAGTAGAAGTAAAAACAGATACATATACGTCAGGGAACTTTTTCTTTGAAACTATTAGTAATGTTTCTAAAAATACTTTGGGGTGTTTCTTAAAAACAGAAGCTGATTTTATTTTTTATTATTTTATTACNATGGGACAGTTATANGTCTTAGATACAGGACTTATTCAAAAATGGTTTCTAGACAATAAAAGCAGATATAATGAAAAGAGTATAGGTACAGATAACTTATATCAATCTAAAGGGTATGCAATACCAATACGAGATGTGCCTAAAGAATGNATTAGATATCACGTAGGAGATTATACTTGAGTGAAAATAAAAAATATAGCTTTGAAGAATCTTATAAAAAACAAATCAAAATTAATGACCCTGTAGACCCAGTTCATTATGATTTTGAAATAGAACCTTTTGATTATATACATGACAATCAGATGAGTTTTGCAGAAGGAAATATAGTAAAATATATAACAAGATGGAGATATAAAGACGGATTACAAGATTTATATAAAGCAAAAAAATATATAGAAATGTTAATTAAAAAGGAAGAACAGAAAAATGGCACACCGTAGTTGGACAACTTGCAGTGGTTGTGATAAAAAATTAAATAAGAAAAAATTTGAAAAGGCACGGATTAGAGTATGCTATGCGTGTCACTTAAAAGAATTAAAAGATAAGCGAAAAGGAATAGTCCGTGGCAAAAATAGGCGTTAAAGTAGGCTTCACATTTAGAATAGGAGCCCTAGATACAAATCAATATGGTCGAATGGATATGGAAGTACATGATATAGATACTGACCTTCCTATTGAAGACCAATTAAAAGATGCAGGAATTGCATTAGATAAAGTTTATAAAGGTTTACTTGAAAAAGTAGATACTGAAATAGAAGGTATTATGAAAGAATCGAGTGATACCAAATGAACACTCCAGAAGAAGTAACAAAAAGTTTTTTATCTGAATTAAATAGAGCACAAGCTTTAGAAGATGTGTTGTATGAAAGACTTAGACAAGATGAGTTGTGGGGAGACCAGTCAGGACACGCAGATGAAAGATGGTTAGTTATATTGATAGAAGAAGTAGGTGAAGTTGCAAGAGCGATGTACGATGAAGATGAGGGGCATACTTACGAAGAAATAATACAATGTGCCGCTGTTTGCATGGCGTGGGCAGAAGCAATGCAAAAAAGGAGAAGTGATGGAAACAAATAGAAAAAAAGTAATTGACCAATTATTAGGCAATAAGAAATTAAATATTGTCAAAGGCGATGATGAAGGATTTGAATATAACAGAATAGAATTTGGTATTCCAAACTTAGATAAGCTAACAGGTGGGGGTATACCAAAGAAAAGAATGACTTTAATATATGGACCCACTAACGTAGGCAAGTCTTATCTTGCATCACAAATATGTGCAAACGTACAACGTGAAGGTGGTGTAGCTGCTTGGATAGATACAGAACTATCTTGGGATGCTAATTGGATGAGTAAGTGTGGATTAGATGCAAGCGAGATGTTATTGTCTCAACCTGAAAGTGGTGAACAAGCATTTGAAACTATTGTAGAAATGATGAATGCAGGCGTTGATGTCATAGTCTTAGACAGTATTGCAGGATTAGTCCCAGCCCAAAATCTTCAAGAAGATTTTAGTTTTAACCCAATGGCTTGGCAAGCACGATTTGTAAATTCTTCATTACCTAAAGTAATGAACTCTTTGAGGCAAGGAAGTGCATTTGTAGCAATCAATCAAGTAAGGTCTAGCATTGGTCCCGTTGCTTTAGCAAATATGCCTGGTGGTTTAGCACAAGGTTTCTTTTCACATTTTTTACTAGAAGTAAAAAGAAGTGGTTGGCTCAACTCTCCTGAAGACAAAACACAAAAAGTTGGTTTTGATATGGAAGTCAGACTTAGAAAAACTAAAGTAGGTGGGAGTAATTGGTCATCTGCAATAGTGCCTTTTAGAGTTGATGGTGGCATAGATGTTATAGAAAGTTACATGAGGGACGGGATTACTCAAGGCTTAATAAAAAAAGCAGGAGCTTGGTATACATTTGGTGAAGATAAAGCTCAAGGTATGAACGGTTTAAAAGAACTTATTGTGGCAAAACCTGAACTATTAGAAAAGTTGAAGAATGACGTTACCTAGAGATTATACAAAACAAGAAAAATTACTTGAACAATGTTTAGATGTAACAGGTCTTAGATATGCTAATCAAGTAGAGTTTGGTAAATATACCGTAGACTTCTACATAGATGAAATAAAAACAGTCGTTGAAGCTGATGGTGTTTATGGACACCTAAGAAAACGTGACCGTAAAAGAGATAATGAATTATATGAATTAGGTGTGGAACATATAATACATATTAAAGAAAAAACACACCAAAAAATATGTAAGGAACTATGGCAGGAATTAGACAAATTGGAGCCGTTGGAAAACGAAAACCAGTAAAAAAACAACGACAAGATAAATGGCTAATTAATAAGTTAGACGGTATGCTTGCATCTAAAAAACGTAATGGTATGAAGGGTAAGTTTCATGCTTCAGTAATAGGGAATCCTTGTGATAGATATCTATATCTAGCGTACAATGGCTTACTTCCAGAACTTCCGTTAAGTGCTAGGATTCAAAGAATTTTTGATAATGGTAGTTATTTAGAATATAGAATGAAAAAATATTTTGAACGGATGAACATTTTAATCAAACAAGAAGTTCCTTGTAAATTTGAAAACCCTGTAATATCAGGTAGAATTGATTTTATTTTAAGGCATCCTAAATTAAACACTGTTTTATTAGAACTTAAATCTATAAAGGGTTCATTATTTGATGAACTAGATGGTCCTCAAGAAACGCATGGTATTCAGGCACAAGTATATTTACATCTTAATAAGTTAGGCATTAATACAGGTTATGTATTATATGAAAATAAAGATAATCAAGAACTTAAATGTTTTAGAGTAGAAAAAGATGATGATAAATTCAATAAAATTTTAGATAGATGTTATGCTATAATGTCACTTAAAGCACCTCCAACAGAATGTGGGGGTGAGTTTTATTGTGATTGCAGAAAGGTGAGATTATGAAAATAGAACATATGACAGTAACAGGAGCTGATGACGAAACTAATGTTAGAGGCATGGTTGAATTATCAAAAGAATATTCATTTTTAGAATGGGGTATATTATTCCCACTATCAGGTGGGTCAAGATTTCCTACGTCAAATTGGTTAGCTCACTTATTAGAAGAAAAAGCAAAAACTCCTATGAATTTATCTGCACATTTATGTGGGAGTGATTTAGATACTGCATTAGAAAATAAGTCTAAAATAAATTTAGATGAGTTTAAAAGAATACAATTAAACTTTCATGGTCTAAATTATTATCAACTTGTTATGAAAAGTGTAACTGACACAGAAATGACATTATTTACATTAGAACAGTTTTTAAAAGACGTATCAAATAAAAAAGTTATATTTCAATTTGATGGGGTGAATGACGGATGGATTTACAATTACTTAAACAATGGTGATTTTCCAAACATCCAATATCTGTTTGACACCTCATCAGGTGCAGGTATTTTACCTAATACTTTTCCAATGCCTTACAAAGATGTTACTTGTGGTTTTGCTGGTGGGATAGGTCCTGACAACATTGATAATCTAGTAGACACCCTAAAACAAACTCTATCTCCTACAAAATCATTTTGGATTGATATGGAATCTAAAGTTAGAACTGATGGTGATTTAGATTTAAATAAAGTAGCGATTTGTGCAGAAGTAGTTGCACGTGAGATATTTGGGAGACACTCAATATGACACAACAGACTTGGTTGGATGATGAACCAAAAAATCCAAAAATAGAAAAGAAAATGAATGTTCCTTCATTAAAGTGGGACTTAGATGAAAAACCACATTTACAATTTGCCGAAGCATGGCGACAAACTAATGAAGGATTACAAGAATATCTAACTATGTATGGTAACTATAAGTCATATTTAGAATATGCATTATCAGACGTACAAGCTCAAGCAAAATTATTAGCAGACCAGTTTGATGAAGCTATGTCGGTCACCATGTATAAATTTGTAAAACAAAATACTGATGCAAAACGTATGGTAAAAGAACAAGTTAAGGGGGCAGTTTTATCTGCAAACCCTACTCTTAAAGACCACGCACATCAACTAAGGGAAGCTCAAGCAGAAGTTTTAAGACTGGAAGGTTTATTAGCTTCTTATACAACAGCCTTCCATACGGTTAGCAGAATTATATCTTTAAGGATTACGAAATAATGTATATGGGAATAGACTGTTCATCCAAAGGCGTACACGCTATATTAATTGATGACGGTGGTAGACTTGTTAGTAGATTTAAAATTAATGTGACAAATGTTAATTTTACTGAAAGAATTACTGAAATCTTTGATAAATTTCAAACTGAAATAAGTAAAATAAAGGTAAGGAAATCTGCTATTGAAAAGGCAATTTACATTCAAAATGCGAAAGCAACTATTCAAATTGCTTCGGTTGTCACTGCGATACAGTTAGCTTGCCATAAGCAGAAGATTTCTTGTTACTTAGTAGATAACAAGACATGGAAAAAAGATATAATAGGTAAAGGGAACTCCTCTAAACAAGACATCATGCAATATGCTGTTGATAAATGGGGGGATGTTTTTACTGAACAAGATTACGCAGATGCAGCTTGTATTGCACTGCATGCACAAAAGGAGAGTACAGAAAATGGGAGTACCTAGTGGGTATAAGAAAGCAAATGATAAGCCAACATTTCGTTTCAATTCAAAAGCGAAATATGTTGCTAAAGGAACAGTAGATAGTCTTCCTACCGAAAGAGGTAAGAAGAAAAAAATGACTGCTGAAGAATTTAAAAAGAAGTACGCTAAAGTTGTTTGGTGTGACTTTTACAAATGTATATATAATGAAACACCAAAAGGAGCTAGTAGAACAATCGGGACAATGCTTGACAACCCACACTATAAACCACTAGGTCCTAAAGATGAAGGTTGGGTTGGTATATGTGGAACTAGAAAACCTGAAATTGCTATGAGATTCAAAACTGTTGTCTCTAAAGGTGTTAAAGAAAAAGTGCCTCAATGTTTTAATGGCACTAGTAATCAAACAGGAAGAATGGACATGAGTAAATTCCTACAATCAAATGGAACGCCGTTTGGTGGTAGCATTGAATCACAAAGTGCTGACCAAGGATTTACTAACGTAGCCTATGATGTAGGACGGTAACATGCCCAAGAAAATACCTAATGAAGTTAGGAATCATGCTCGTGAATTATATTTGCAAGGTAAATCTGGACGAGAGATTTCTGAAAAATTATCTGAAGCATATGATATAAAAATATCAACTCCTGCTATTTATGAGTGGGCAAAAAGATTTAACTGGAAAGACATGGTGGTGGAGGCAGAAACAAAAGCAAAAGAAGAGATAATAGAAAGCGAAGCACAAAAACTTCGCAGAATGCAAGTAGAACATTTAGATGACTATAACATCCTTCGTAGGAAGGCAGTCAATGAATTAAAAGGTTTAGAATTTATACGAGCAGGTGAAGCAGCTAAAGCCCTAGAGATGGGTATAGAGGGTGAGCGTAGAGTAATGCAAGGGATGATTAATTTATCCTTTGTGCAAGAAGTTTTAAACATTTTAGTAGAAGAGATATCTGAACAAGAAATAATAAATAAGATAGCTTTGAGATTACAAACATTGGTAAGTGATAGTACATCAGATGACAAATAAACAAAATGAAATAACAACATATAGCGATGCAATCTCAAGATTAGCATCAGGGCTAATTGAACAAAAGAATTATCATGTAGGTAGTTTCTATGAGTTTCTTAGGGACATATGGTCACAGAGTTTTGATAACCCTGAGTATTTTGGTGCTTGGCATGTAGGTGTACTAGCTGAAGATATTGAAGAGTGTTTAGAAACGGGACAAAACTATGTAGCAGTATTACCACGTTTCCATTTTAAATCTACAATTATGGGTCACGCATTTAGTGTGTGGCGACTTTTAAAAGCTCCAAGGGATTGTTCTGTTTTGTATCTATCTTATAGTGATGGTATGGCAAGATATCATTTATCTGAAATAAATAAAACAGTTTCAAGAAATCCAATTCTAACTTCCATGATGGATAATCGTTCTCCAAAGGCAGATTATTCATTTAGATATTATATTAATAAAAGACCTATGGAAATTATGCATGGTGGATTGTTTTCTTTCAAAAGAGGTATGCACGTTAACGGAGCATTGATTGCTGATGACGTATTAAGAGACCCCGAAAATCCACTAAACACAAGTCAAATAACAAAAGTAGAAGACCACTTCATGACGGAAAGTTTATTCATTCCGTTGAAAGGTGTCCCAGTTGTTGTTTTGGGAACACCTATGATGCCTGGTGATTTACTTACCAAGTTACAAAAAGATGATAGATTCAAATCACGAGTATTACCAGCTCTAGACCCTGTACCAAACAGAAGAGTCTTAATGCCTGAGCTATATAGTGAAGAGTGGTTATTGCAACAACAAGAAGCAAGACCAAAATCATTCGCTTCAGAGTTTTTATTGCAGCCACATTTTGCGACTGAAGCCTATTTTAATGAAGAAGAAATAACTAACTGCGAGGATGCAACTCTTAGGAATCATCCTGCATCAAACATCTACAAAAAGAAAGACGAGCACGAACAACTTTTTGCAGGGTTTGACGTGGGTAAAAAAAGACACCCATCACATTTAGTTATCTTCAGAAGAGTAGGAGAGAAGTTAGAACAAGTACATCAGTCTTGGTTAGATGGTTGGAGTTACTCTGACCAAATAGAATATCTAAATGATATTGCAAAAAACTTTGACTTAGAAAAAGGTTACATAGATAATACTAGAGGTGAACTTGAGGATAGGGGATTAGACCCTGTATGGCATGCGATGCACTTTACTTTGAAGAGTAAACGAACCATGGCTCAAATCTTTGAAGAATACGTTAGTAAAAGTAATTTAACGTTGGTTCAAGACTCTAGACAAAAAGAACAAATTGTTTCTGTAAGTAATGAATTAAAAGCTCCTGAAACCCCTATGGGTCACGGTGATGCTTTCTTTTCAATAGCAATGGCACTTCAAGCTGCATATGAAACAACCTTGTATAGATATGAATCTTTAGGTAGTGCATCTGATTGGCTAGATGCAGTAGACCCTTCAGGACAAGAAGAAAATAGTGCAGAAGAGTTGAAGAAGAAGATGAGCTTAGACTTCAAACCTGTTAATCAGAAAGAAGTAACAAGCGAAAAAGCTCCGAACCCTAATTGTACGGAGATGGTTTGCACCCCCAATTTTTGGGTTCCAGAAAGAAAACTTTGCATTTACTGTGGTCACAGAGGATAGGAGAAATTATAAAATGACAACATTAACAACACAAGCAGAAACAGTGGCACAAAGCCGATACTATTTAAAAAATGAAAACAACGAAGTCATTGAAACAGCAGATGACATGTTTGAAAGAGTTGGTATAGCCATAGCAAAAATTGATACACAATATGGAAGAATGGATGCTGATGCATCTTTGACAGCATTAGACTTTATAGGAATGATGAAAGGACTAAAATTTATCCCGAACTCTCCTACACTCATGAATGCTGGTACAGAACAAGGTACCTTGTCTGCATGTTTCGTATTACCTTTAGAAGATAGTATGGAAGATATTATGAAAACAGCCCACGATATAGCTATGGTACAGAAGTTTGGTGGAGGAACAGGTTTCTCTTTATCTAAACTAAGACCGAGGGGTGACCGAATAAAAACAACTCACGGTATTGCTTGTGGTCCGATTCAAGTATTACAAACACTATCAAGAGTATCATCTATGATTACACAAGGTGGTAAAAGAGATGGTGCAAATATGGCAGTAATGTCAGTCTACCACCCAGATATATTAGAATTTATTGATTGTAAGAAGGTAGAGGGAGACATCCACAACTTCAACATTTCTGTTGGAGTAGATGCCGACTTTATGAAAGCAGTAGAAGCTAGAGTAAAGTATCCTTTAATTAATCCAAACACAAAAGAAGTTGTGGGTGAATTAGATGCTAGAGAAGTATTTGATAAAATCATTTATGGTGCTTGGAGAAACGGTGAACCAGGGATGATATTCTTAGACAATGTTAACAAAGACAATCATGTTATAGAAGAATATGGCGAAATGATTGCAACTAATCCATGTGGTGAACAACCTTTATTAGGAAATGAATCTTGTAACTTAGGTTCAATCAATTTAGCTAAGTTCTTTCATGTTTCTCACAATGATGTAGATTGGGCAGAGTTAGAAAAAGTTGTAAAAACATCTGTACATTTCTTAGATAACGTAATTGATGCAAACAAATACGCTACTCCAGAAATAGAAAAAATGACTAAAGCTACTAGAAAGATAGGTTTAGGTGTTATGGGGTTTGCAGACCTGCTAATTCAGTTACGAATTAAGTATAATAGTATAGAGGGTAGAGAATTAGGAAAACAAATCATGTCTTTTATTAGAGAAAAGGCTGATGAACAATCAATGAAATTAGCTAAAGAACGTGGAACATTTCCTGCATGGGAAAAAAGTGACTACGGAGAAGATGAAAAATACAGAAATGCTTGTAGATTAACAGTAGCTCCAACAGGAACTATCTCTATGTTAGCTGACACATCAAGTGGTGTTGAGCCAACATTTGCGTTAGCTTGGAAAAAAGCAAACATTTTAGAAGGTAAGACTCTCTACTACGTAAATAAATATTTTGAGGCAGATGCAAAGGCAAATGATTTCTATTCAGAAGATTTGATGGAGCACCTATCTCAGGGAGGTTCCTTAGAATCAAGAGAAGATGTACCACCATGGGCTAAAGACATATATACTACAGCTCCAGAAATTTCTGCTGAAGACCACGTTGGGATGCAAGCAGTATTTCAGGAAGATTGTGACTCAGGTATCTCAAAGACAATTAACTTTCCTAATGAAGCATCCATCGCTGATGTTGAGTCGGCTTACTTATCTGCTTGGAGATTGGGTTGTAAGGGTATTACAGTCTATAGAGCTGGAAGTCGGGAGAAAGAAGTCTTGGTTAAAGGGACTGATGAAAAAGAAAACACAAAAGACCAAATGACATTAGCTATTGACGTAACAGAAAAAAGTGAAACAGGAATTGATACTGATTACGATTGCTGTGACAGTCCAACAGTTGTAATGGAATCAGGTTGTGAAACGTGTAAAACATGTGGATGGAGTATGTGTCATGTTGCTTAACAAAGCTATCGGTATCTTTACTGATATAATAAAAGGAAAAAGAAAAAAATCTACTGTGAATAAAGCTGGTAATTATACTAAACCTACCATGAGGAAACGACAGTTTGCTGCTATCAAAGCTGGAAGTAAGGGGGGTGCACCAGGACAATGGTCTGCACGTAAAGCTCAACTACTTGCTCAGAGATATAAGAAAGCTGGTGGAGGTTATAGAAAATAATGGCTAAAACTAAAGGACAAAGGTCTCTTAGTAGTTGGACTGACCAAGATTGGGATTACGTTACTTCTAAAGACAAAAAGAAACCTAAGAGTAAACGTGGTAGATATTTACCTAAAAAAGTACGTCAAGGATTAACAGCATCACAAAAAGCTGCTACTAACCGTAAGAAACGGAAAGCTGGTGGTGTAGGTAGTCGTGCTGAATATTCAAAAAAAGTAGCAAGAAAGGTAGGTCGTTTAAGTAAACTGTTAAAGTTCTTAGATGATAAACTTAGATAAATGATAAGTAAGATACTAATCAAATTAATTAGATTTATATTTGGAACCATCAAAGTGATACTAGGTGGGAGTGTCTACAAAAGAAAATAATATAAAAGGAGCATAGATGTATAACAGTTTGCTTAGAGACAGAGAAGTTCAGTATGTAGCTTTAAGAGATGAAACAAGTAAAACGTGGCGTATTTTAGATACGTGGCATGAAGCACTTAAAGATGTAAGTATGGAAGATGACATTCCAGATGATAATGAAGCCATATCCATCTTAACTGAAAGTGCTTTTACTGCTTTAATTAAAGAAGCAGCAAGACTTGGAGTCTTAGAGAACGTAGATTTTGGAAGTGACAACTCATATGAGTTAGAAGAAAAAGATGCTGAAATTGCTAAACTTAAAGATGAAATTAGTAAAATAAAAGAAGAGACTAATAAAAAAGAAGAACCTTACAAAGGAATGAGTGAGGATGCGATTATAAAGTTAAAGGCGATGGAATACAATCTAAAGATTACATCCACTATAACTGACTTTGATAATTTAACTAAGGAATAATATATGAAGCTCGGAGACTACTTACCTGAAGTTCCAAAAATTGCACAGCAAATGACTGACTTAAATAGTCAAATCAACATGTTGCAAATGATGCAGAAGGCAACAGGAGATACAGGAACAGCACCTACTATGGGATTAGACCACGTTGTAAATACGTGGGTTAGACATCAGATGGCATATCGTCAGCAGATGGTGCAAGACATTCAAACAATAGCATACTCAGTAGAAGAAATACGAGCTCCATTGAATCACATTACAGGAGAAGTTTTTAGGCGTGGAATTGAATGGCACGCTACTACAGACAATCCTGACCCAGAACAAAAAGAAAGACTAGCTAAATTTATGGCAGACGCTAACGTGTTTGACCAAAGTCTTGAAGAAATCTTTAGACAGTTTCACTTTGACTTAAACTCTATTGATGATGCATTTATGTATCTAGCTAAAGAATATAAAGATGTAGGGAACGGTGAAATCAAATCTAAAGTAATTGAAATTAGAAGATTAAACCCTGCATTAGTAGAATTTGATTTAGATGCAGCAGGTTTACCTAAAAATGCACATTGGATATGTCCATTAGATAGAACTGATGTAACTGAAGAACCAGGTAAATCTAAAGCAGGATACGACAGAATACCTGCAATGTACAAGTACTATCATAGAAATCAACATATGTACTTGGCTGACAATGAAGTAATACACTTAACTAAGTATGCACCATCAGAAACATATGGATGGTCACCTATACTTACAATATTTGAAAAGGCATTAACTCTAATTGGTATGGATAAAAACCTATACCGATACTTCTTTGAAAGGAAGATGCCTTCGTCTATGCTTATGGTTACAACAGATGACCCTGAAAGCTTAAGGCGTGAAAGAGACCACATAGCAGCTCAAACGAGAGTTGACCCTAATTACATACCTATGGTTGCTGTTTCAGCTAGAAACAATAGAGGTAGGGTGGACATGGTAAGACTATTCCACACACTACAAGAAATGGATTACCTACCTGTAAGACAAGAGATTAGAGAAAGGGTTGCAGCTATGTGGGGAGTTTCTCCTGCGTGGCAAGGAGCCCCTGACGCATTTGGTGGACTATCACAACAGACTTCACAGTTAACTGTAATGAGCAGAGTGGTAGAGGGCGACCAAAGATTATTTCATGAAAAGGTAATTCCACTTTTACTTAAAGCTTTTGGTATTACAGATTGGACATTAAAACTTCCTAACCCTGAAGAGAAAGCAGAAAACACTAAACTTGCAATGGCACAACAAAGAATATCTATTGCAACACAATATTTAAATATGGGCTTCGATGTTAAATTAAAAGAAAAAGGTGTGGACATGCTAGAAGCAGAGTTCATGGTAGACGGTGAAGCTGTGCCTCAAGCACAAATGGCTGGAGAACAACAAGCTATTGGATTGCAACAAGCTGAGATGGGGCTACAACAAGCTCTACAACAACAAGAGATGCAAGAACAACAGCAAGCTATGATGGCAGAAGGTGGAGCACCTGGTCCTGAAGGTGGTGAAGAAGCACCCCCTGAAGAAGGTGGCGAGGAAGAAGGCACGATAGATGAATTAGAAAAGTCAATTCCAAAGTCTCAAAGAAAGTTCAAAGGTAGAATGGGTGGTATAACACCTGACCACAATGATAAAGCTGGTGGTACTGATGAAGAGAGAGACATGGAAGAGTATGCAGAAGCTAGAACAAAAGCGGCTGAACAAAGAGACATGGGTATCAAGAAAGGTAACTCATGGATGGGTGATTTAATATCTAGAGGATTTGAATCTCCTATTATAAAAGAAGTAACACCTGATGGAAGTCAAATGTGGTTCTCTCAGGATGGTGTGGACTACGTAGCTAAATTAGGTTCATTAGGTATTAATGAAATAGATAAGGCTACATTTACTACACCAAAAGCAAAAGATGATAAAGAAAAGCAACGACCTCAAAATACTAGCATCATGAATCCAAACATGGTTGATAAAGATGAGGACGATAACGATGACAGTTAATTATCTAGATATTGTAAAACAAAAATATAAAGGTAAAAAAGTTAAAAACCCTAAAGGTGGTTTAACTGCAGCTGGAAGAAAATATTTTAAACGAAAAGAAGGAGCTAACTTAAAGCCTGGTGTAAAAGGTAAAGCTGATACACCTGCAAAGAAAAGGCGAAAGGGTAGTTTCTTAACTAGATTTTATACAAATCCTAGGGGTCCAATGAAAGATAAAAAAGGTAACCCTACTAGATTAGCTTTAGCAGCTAGAGCTTGGGGTGAGTCAGCACCTAGCACAAGACAACAAGCTCAAAAACTTGCAGCTAAGGGCAGAAGAATGTTAGATAGATATCAGGCATCTAAAAAATCTAAGAAGGTAAAGAAGTTTGTTTCTATGATGAAAGAATATGGTGGTGGACCAGGAGCTGGTGGAGGTGCAGGAACAGTAGCAACCACAACAGCACAAGGCTCACCAGGTTTTTACACGCCAACTTTTGGAAGATACAATCCAAAGTACGCTAAGAAGAAACCTTTAAAAGCAAAAGATGAAAATCAAAAATACAATTTTACATATAAATATAGTGCAGATGACTTTGACTTTACTAAAGAAGATAATCCTAGGATACCTAGAAAAAAAGGTCAGCCAGCTAAGTCAAAGAAACATTCAGACTTATATACTGATGAAGACCCCAAGGGAACTATACAAGGATTAGGTTTCAAGAATGAAGCTAAAGCAAAACAATCCGTAAAAAAAATAAAGGGTTCAGATAGAACGAGAGCTCATAAAGTTCAAGCGGCAGTTGCCATGGAACAAAGAGCTAAGGCGGCAGGTAAGGCATCTGCGGCAAATGAATATAGAAAATTTATAAACTCAATGAAGAAAAAGTAGGAAACTAATGCCTGTAAATGACAGACCATTAAGAAAACCAGATACAGCTTTTACTTCTAGTACTTATCGAAGCACTCAAAAACCTAAACGAAAACGAAGGAAGAGAGATGGCATAGATAAACTAGAAGCTTTTCTAGATGAATACAGTCCACAGATGGCAGAACCTAAAGACATGACTAAATCCATAGTCGCTCTTATAAACAGTGTTAAGAAAAATGCAGGTCAACTTATGACTTCAACTGTAAATGAAGATGCTAGTGCGTATGGTAATAAAACTGTAAGAGGTAATCTAGGTCCGAAGGTGGTCGACCATATGAAAGAAAAAGAAAAATATGTAGAAACAGATGGTGAGACCGATGAATATGTGGTGACAGAACAAAACGACTTTGAAAGAAGAGTGCGTGGATATAAAGAAGATTCTAAGAAACAGGGTCCTGAAAACAATCTAGACTCAGCAGCCGTTGGTTCAGGTACAGTCGATGTAGCTAAACAGTATAGTGGTTGGGACTGGAAGGGGCAACAGGGAGAATACAAACGTGGTGCCGAAAAAGATGAGATTGATGACAATCCTGAAATAGAAAAAGATAAAGAGCCAAAAGATGTGGATAGTTTTATCTCTGATATTTTAAAGTCAGATGATGGTGCGTATATAGAAAAACATTCTGACGAAGCTCATGACACAGAACATGATAAAGAAGATGCATCATTTAGTATGGAGGATGCAAAAGAATCCATAGCTAATCAAATAAAACAAATTAAAAATAAAATCAAAACAGGAAAATATGAAATTCAAAAAGCAGATGAAGATTATGTAGATGAAATTCAAGATGAAGAAGATATAAAAATTTTAACTAGAGATGCTGACGAACATCGTGGAACTTATACGGGTAACAATGCAGCTTACAACTACACACAGAAACTTGCAAAAGCAGAAGATGTATCTGATTTAAAGTGGACTGACATGGCTGAATTAAGCTCTGGTGCCAAAGAGGCTATGGAAAAAGATTTAGAACTATTTGATTTAACTTTAGATGAGATAGATGAAATTGAATTACCAAAACCTTTTCCTAATGAAAGTGAAGAAGTAAAGACAGAGTTAGAAAAAATATTAACAGCTCATGAAAACTTTAAAGAACGCCCAGATGATTATCAGGAAAAAGCAATTCAAGAACAAGATAATGATTTAGATAAGTCTTTTATTGATTTAGCTAAAGTTCTTGATATAGATAAAAAAGAAGAGGATAAAATAAATCTAACTGAAGAAGATTTAAAACCAATCATTAGAGAGACCAGGACAATAGTCTTGAGACAAAAGATGAAATTTAATAGACCTAGACCAAAAGATTTAACAGACTATCATGGAATAAATATGGTCCCTGAAGATTTAGAAACTGCGGCTACACCATCTTATCCTTCAGGTCATGCATTTCAATCACATATTATTGCGATGGCATTAACTAAAAAGTATCCACAATATGAAGAAAGATTTTTTGATTTAGCTGATGAGATAACAAAAAACAGAGTCACAGCAGGTGTACATTTTCACAGTGATTCAAAAGCAGGTATCATGTTAGCAGAAGATACATTTGATAAACTAGATATGGATAAGTTAGACATTTGATTACCTGCCCTAAATGTAGTGCATCAATGCAACTAAACGAAGATAAAGATTTACACTGTTTTACGTGTGGTAAAATAATAGTATTAGATATAAGGAGAGACTATGACGCATATCCCAGAAAAGGCAAAAAGCGAAATAATCAAGAGGCGACTCGCAGGGTGGAGTTGGGAAGCAATATCCGTGTGGATGGCAGAAGAACACAGTTTCGCAGCACACCGAACAACTTATCAAAAGTGGTACGACAGGGAAGTCTCTTTAAGAGAGGGGCTCTCTAAACAAGAAACCGAAGAAATGCCTACAGAGTTTTCTCCTGACGCACACGCTAAACTAATTAAGAATATCGAAAAACATAAAGGTGAAGCAAAGTATTGGAAAAAATTAGCTGAGTCAGCATTAAAGCAAGAGGCTAAGAAAGAACTTTTAATAGATGCTGTTAAAAAATTTACTCCTTCTTATAAGTCAGTTCAAAAATATAAGATACGGAAACCTAAATCAAAAGTCAGAGCAGCGAGTGCACAATCTATGGTCGCACCATTAACAGACACACATATCGGAGACAATGTAGAAGCAGACGAGATGGTGGGTTTGAATGCTTACAACATAGATATATTTAATAAAAGACTATACGGTTGGGCAACTCAAGTATTAACTCTTGTTGAATTACGAAGAAACTCTGTGGAGATAGATGAATTAGTAATTCCTATGTTAGGTGACATGATTAGTGGAGACATTCACATGGAATTAGCTTTGACTAATAATGACCACAACATGGGACAAATGATTCGGGGAGCTAATCTTATCGCACAGGCATTAATGTTTTTAGCCCCACACTTTGATAAAGTAAGAGTTCCATGTGTTGTAGGTAATCATGGTCGTATGACTAGGAAACCCCCTATGAAAAATAAGTACATGGACTGGGATTACATGTTGTACCAATGGGTATCTGTATTCTGTAAGAATCAGAAGAATATAGAATTTCATATACCTAAATCTTTTATGACTGCCATAGAAGTTAAAAATAGAAACATACTCTTATCTCATGGAGACTTTGTAAACGGTGCAGGAAGTGGCACGGCAATCAGTAAAGGTATTTTAAATATGCGTAATATCTTACAATTTAGAAAAGGTCTTCAAGATGAGATAGGTAAATTAAGAAACGAAGAAATTGGTTTACCAGAATATTTTGATTCAGTTTTAATAGGACACTTTCATAGAATAGATGAGATAGATATCGGCACAGGTGCGATACATATCTGTGGATGTATGAAGGGTGGAGATGAATTTGCTATGCAAAGAGTGCAAGCAATTAATAAACCAAGACAACTAGCACTATATTATCATCCTAAATATGGAGAGATTGGTAAGGACATCATTTACTTAAATAGGTTTGATGATAGTTCACAAACATTTAATGATGTTTTGCCAGAAGTTTGGGCTCCGAATTAGTATAATAATATAGACAGTTAGTTATACGGAGAGCTAAGTGGCTATATGCGTACAGAAATCTTAATAAAAATTAGTATCTTTATAGCCTTTTTACTATCGTTAATGATAATTGTCGGGGAACTTACTAGTTAGGAGTAACTTGATGAAATCAAAATTAAAGAAAGTAGGGAACGCTTTACTTGGATTGTTCACGTTTGTGACAATTATCAGTGGTGGAGTAGCGTTAAGCATTACAGCGATTAACCCAGTTAACTTATGGTGGGAAATTGCACCAATAGAAATCGGATATTTTAATTACGTCATTACCTACACAATGGTTTTGGCAGGATTAGAATTTTTACAAACATGGTATTGGTATTCAATCGGAATATCAGTCGCATCAATTCTATTAGGAATGGCTGTGCATATTAGAAGTTTGAAACAAATGATTAAACTGGCAAAAGCTACGCCTATGGCAATCTTAAAATCACCTCTTTATATCTATCAAGATGTAAAATCATTTAGGGATTGGTTGTTTAATAAAATAGAATATCTAAATAGCGAGTCAGCTAAGTGGAGGAGATTCTTTAAAATAATGAAATCTCCGTATTCATTATTAAGAGGTCTAGGATTAAATCCTCAAATGGCAGTAGGTTTATTGGCAGTTGGTGGTACAGCTACAACAGCAGTTGCAGTAAATGAAATCGTGGTAGAAAGAAGTTTCGCTAACGGTTCACCAGGTATCTATGCAGCTCCATCAGAATTTCCTAGTGAAACACTAGAAAAAGAAATGGCGTGGAGAAAAGATAATCCTAGTGACAACACATTAAGAATTGTTCTAGGAACTACACCAGTAGAAGAAATAAACATTTCTAACGTATCAATTGGTACTGCATACACAGGTTCAACATTACCATCAGGTAAAACTGAAGCTATTCTAATTGAAGGTAAAGCAGGACAAGATACTAGATTAGAGATTGGTGAATTATTGTTTGATAGAAATACATGTAAATCATTAACACTATCAGATGTAAATGCTCACAAGGTTGTAATTAAAGAAAACATTGCTGATGGACTTAGTATTGCACAGACACTTACAAGCACACTTAGAAACTTAAGAGTGTCAGGTGGTAACTTTATGGCAGACTTACTACAAACTGAAGGTGGTACTTATGACCGAATTTGGTTAGACACAGGTAGTTTAACAACTACTAACGCTAAGATTAATAAATTAGTTTTAAGTAACATAGTGTCATCAGGTGGTACATGTGTAATTAGACAAGCTGACATCGGTGAGTTAACAATTCAGTTCTCGCAGATTGGACACGACAGTAACTTAACAACAAAAGAATTTACAGTGCAATCTAGCACACTAGCTAGCATATGGGAAGTTAACAATAACTATGAAGTGTTGTTATCAGAACCTACACCACCAGGAGGTGTTAGCCAATAATGGGTAAATTAAGACCTCAAATTTTTCTTGCTATAATAGTACTAGGAGTATTAAGTGCAGTGGGTGTGTGGCAAGGCTATACAGAAATAGCCACAGGTTGTACAGGTGGAATAATTGCACTTGGTATGAAGGTACTAGAGAGTGAATAACTGGGAAAAATTTAAAATAAATATAAAACTAGTTACATACTTTGCCTGCATAGTAGGCATGATGTTTGTAGCAATTTTAGCAGGAGCATAGATGACTAAAGCATTACGAATGGCAATGAAAAGTTTACCTGTGGTTGGTTCGTTAGCTATGGGGGTAGGAGTAACCTTAGCCTTAATCAATAAAGATAAGATAGAAGATAGAGTGGCAGACAAATTAATAGCTAGACAAATCACTAAAGAAAACATTCCATTACAATGAAACCCACAGGGAATAAAAAATTTAAAAAAATAAGAATGCCTGGTGTTAATCCAAACATCAAGACTAAGTATGATGTGCAACAGGAAATAAAAGCTAAAGAAGAAGCGTCTAAGATAGAAGACCACGAAGAAACAAAGTACAAGTACGAGTAAAAAAATAAACCTAGCTTCGTATAATAAACCATAGGAGTTTAACTATGGTTCAAACAGGATTTCTACCCACAGGTCTCGACAGGGAATTAAAAAGAATTGTCGATACTTTGGGTAAAGAAATATTCAGACTAACACAAGAAAGATGCCCTGTCGGAAAGACTGGGAATCTAAAAGCATCTGGTAAATACACTCCCCTTTCAGGTGGAGGCTTTTCTATTTCATATGATGCTGAGTATGCTGATAAGATAGACGGAGGTCAAAAAGAAGCAAAGAAGTTTCAAGGACCTTATGAATCACCAATCCCTCGACACCAAAGAAAACTCCCATCAGGAAAAACAATATCCGTAAGAGCACACACCAAGACTTATCAAGATATGCGACCACTTGATTTAGGTTCAGGTTGGTATACATACCGTGAAGTAAGTGCAGGTGGTGGAACGGGATTCTTAACTAAAACGTTTGATGAAGAGTTCAGCAAAATTTTTAGTAAACATTTCCCAAAGTCTTTCGGATTTTAAGGAGTAGTTATGGTAGACATAAGTAAAGTAACACCAGAACAGGAATATATTATTGCGACTCACTCTAGAATGGTAGGTAAAGTATTAGATTTAGTAGAAGCCTCTATGCCTGAAGGCAATCAATTGGAGAAATTGAAGAAGCTAATTCAGGTACCACTCTATGATTTTCGTAATGATATGCTTTCCTTTGAAGCAAATGGTGTCCAATCTAAAATAGAAGGCGAATAACTAAATACGCTTTCTGTAAAAATTTTAGGTTTAATTCGTATAATAAATTAGATAAATATAAATTATTTATAATTTTCTAAATCACATGGAATTGTGGGGTCGGATGGCTAAGACCAACCACGCAATCAGCGTGGATTGGATTGGTCGAAGAAATTCAAAAAACCTAAGTAAGGAATGGTAATATGTCAAACGAAATTGAAGACATTAAAAAGCAACTAGAGGGTAACACCCTCGCAATGGGTGCTGTTGCCGAAGTACTCCAGAAGATGGACGAAAGACTTTCTAAGGCAGAAGAAGCTGAGGAAGAAGAGAACGAAAAAGCAATGGAAAAAGCGGCTCACGATGAGTTAGCAAAATCTATTACTTCTATGGTTCTTTCTAACCTCAAGAAGGAAGACCCTGACAACAAGTTAGGACTTGACACCGATGGTTCAAAAGGCAGACCTGCAAAGGCTACTGCACCAGGACCACAGGATACAGACAAGCCTGTCTCTCCTACTTCTGACATAGAAGAACAACAGAACTACATCCAAGCATCAGAAGACTCTTTGAAAAAAGAAGAAGATGATGAAGAAGAAAAAATGGAAAACATGAAAATGAAAGCTGCACATGACGATGAAGACGAAAAAGCTATGAAAGGCGAAGACGACAAAGACGACATGGAAAAAGCTGACGATGACGGCGAAGAATCAGAAAAAATGGCTCACAAGGGCGAAGACAATGACGAAATGGAAAACATGAAAAAAGAAATTGAATCATTGAAGAAGCAACTTGAAGGTGCTGTTCAAACTGAAACTGAAGCAAGACTAAGAAAAATGGGATTCAGGGAAGAAAATGGTTTGCAAAGACCACAAGTATTCACACCAGACACTCCTAGTGCTCTAGGAACTGATGGTTCAACACCTATCGTGAAGAGCCAAAATTCAGGTGACACTGTAGACCAACTATCTGGTCTCTCTTACAAACAATTAAGAGACATCCAACACAAAATCGAAAGTGGAGACACTGACGGTGTACCAAGAGAACTTCTTGGATAAACAAGTAATTAACTATAAACGAAAGAAAGAGGAGAAATTAAGTTATGTCAAATCCATCTTTAACTGAGTTTATCTCTCAGTCACAAAGAGGTTTGTACTCGTCTGTATTCGGTCCTGAATACTTACAGAAACAAACTTATTTCACGGTTGACACTGCGACAGGTATTTTCAATACTACTTATGGTAGGAAAGTATGGCACGCATTGAATAACCAAACTCGATTTTTCAACGCTATCCCAAGAAACGTTTGGGGTAACACTGCTGGTTGGAGAATCAGAAGCGACAGAGGAAGTGGCAGGTCAAGACCTGTAACTGAAACTGGTGCTATCCCAACAGTAGACGTGTCTAACATTGAGAACGTATCTAGTTTACCTAGAATCGTATCAACTACTTTCGGTGCGTCAGTGAAATCAGTATTCACTGCACAACTAGAAGGTGGTGTAGGAGACGTGTTGGCGTTGGAAAACGAGAATGCACAGCTCGACCACGTTAAAGAAATTAACGAAGAGCTATTAGCTGGTTCTGGATTCATCGCATCTGCTGGTGGTTCAGGTTCATCTACTGTGCCAGCCTCAGTTGCAAACAGCATAAAGATTGGTGACTCAGTTGCCCTTTATGATGTATCTGGAACTGACTACATTAACACTGCTGGTAAAGCAGTAACTGCTGTAAACACTTCTACAGGTGCAATCACACACGCAGCGTTTGACGCAAACACTGCTGACGGTGATGGTCTTGTAGTAGTAAAAAGAGCAGGTTTAACATCAATTGAAGATATCGTAAACGATGATAACGCTTCTGTGGGTGGTCACATTCACAGTAACTCTAACTTCGCTGGAAACGGTGGAGTAGGTGTATACGACATCACAGTTGGTAACAGAGATGCAAACTTTGCTGCTGGAACTGTAAAGCACAACAGTGGTACAGTTAGAGACTTATCTCTAAATCTAATTGATGACTGTATTCAATCAATAAGAACTAACGGTGGAGAACCAAAACTAATCGTTTTGGGTCACGACCAATACTTCAAACTTGAGAGATTACTACAATCACAACAGAGATACTTAGGACAGGAAGAGTTCCAAGTTGGTGTAGGTTCTGAAAGAACTTTCCCAGGAACTAGAACTGGTCTAGTACTCGCAACTTACCAAGGTATTCCAATACTACCAGATGCTGACGTTGTAAAATCTGTCGGTTCAGATGATAGTGTAAATGGTTCACACATTCTTGTGTTGGACACAGATTACCTAGAAATTGCTGTAGCACAACCTACACAGTATATAGAAAACAGAGACTACTTTGCAGCTAACGCTCTAGTAGTAAGAGGATTACTATACACTATGGCAGAGTTGAGGTGTCACAATTTCATTACTCAAGCAAAAATAACTGACTTAAGTTCGTAATAAACTAATCAGTTTTTATGTGGGGTGGCTAAATCGCTAGTCACCCCACGGTAATAATAAAGGAGAAATTAACTCATGGCATTAACGATTACAAATCCAGGAACTTCAAGAGATGTTCAGGGAGTAATGGGTGATATCAGATACACAATTAAAGATATTACATTTGATGATTCTTATCCTTCAAACGGTGAAGCTATAACAGCTACACAATTTGGTTTAGAAGAAATCTTCATTGTGCTTATTTCACAGAAATCAGATGGTTATGTAACTCAATTTGACTACACTAACTCAAAATTTGAAATCTACGAAGCAGGGGCAGACGGAGCAGCTTTAGACGAATTAGGTAACACAGCAGATGCTAGTGGTATCGCAGTAAGAGTACTCGTACTCGGAAGATAAGTTTTCATGCCAGCTACTAAGACTGAAACAGAAGTACAGCTTGCTGTATATATGGAACGCCTAGATAGGTACATAGAAAGTCAAACGAATCTAAATGAGTCCCTAACGGTGGGACTCCAAAAGTTAGATGAAGAAGTAGAAGAAATAAAAAGTTGGCGAACAAAAATCTACGGAGCTAAAGCTGCCTTAATGACAGCAGGAATATTAATAGTTCACACGGTTGCAGTATTGGGCAGCTTCGTAGGAATATTAATGTGGACAGATAAATAGGAGAATATAACACATGGCATTTACAAACGATTTTGCAAGCTCTAGGAACTGGAGGACTTGGCAGTCCGACCCTAGCACTAGAACTGCTGTACAGCCTTTTGATAGGTACGTTGCACTTAGTGGCTCGGTAGGAACGTCAGCAGCAGATGCAGTGAAAATATACGCAGGTCCATATTATAACTTGGACGTGGGAGGAGTCACAACATCAAGCTGGGAACTAGCTACATCAGGTAGTCCTGGTCTAAACAGAATTTTAAACCCATCAATAGAGAACGCAACTATATCAGAATTTACAGCAGATGGGTCAGCTATATCAAGAACAACAGGTGGTCCTCTTTTAGGTTCAGCAGAACTTACAGCAAACCCAGCCAACTCTGCAGCTAAAGAAGGATTTTATGTAACGACAGAATCAACTGGAAGTGCTGTTAACATTAGTGGTAACGGAACAGGAGCTATGTATTTAGTAGCATCAGGGCACGTTAAAGGTGCTTCAGCTTCAGGAGATGCTGTGATACAGATTACAGACTCAAGTGGAACCGTGTTAGTAACATCAGACGCAGTTAGCTTAACAACTGACTATCAAAGATTAGATGTTGCATACGCAATTCCTGCTATTGATTCAGCTGGAAACAGTAGTCGGTCATACAGAGTTAAGTTCTGTTCAAACACACAACACAACATCAACATGTTGTGGGACGCATTATCATATGACTTTAGAGATAACTCAACTAAAGTAGATTACATTGATGGAAACCTTGCAGGTGGAAATGGATATGAATGGGAAGGCACTACTGACTTATCTAAGTCAAGACACGTTGCACCTATTTCAGTAGTCAGATATATAAGAATTAAAAACACACATGGTTCACAGAATCTGTTTGTTGCATTTGATGCAGAGGCAGAAGCCACAGCTAATTGTTTAAAATTGGCGGCGGGTGAATCATTTGAATCAAGTCATCCAATCGACTTTAGAAAAAAAGTATCAGTAATTGGTAGTGGTAGCTCAACAACCTACGAAGGTATTGTTATGGGAACTGCTATCTCGACAGGATAATAAAATGGTAATGACAACTGCTAAAACAGACTGGCTGATTACAGCTCAGGAAGAAGAAAACATAACCGTGCTTGAAAAAGCAGTGGATGGAAGAGTCACACTAAAAGACATCCAGCCAGCTTTGGAAGAGTATAAACGTTTATTTTTAGCAGAGATTGCATCACCAGCAGAGGTACTAACTTTATACAGAGCCTATCCAAATAAGAAAGTTTACTCTGAAGCTGTCAAGAAAATGAGTCTAGACAATCTAGATAATCAACCAATGGTTCTTGGAGGTCCAGCATCTATCGAAGTAGTTGATAGGGAAGGACATTTAATTACAACTGACGCTTTAAGGAAAGCTTTCAAAGCTTATATGGAAAATTTCAGAACCCGAAATGCTATGGTTCTACATTCTGATGTGCAAGTGGGATGGGCGTTACCTGCATACATTAGTAAGAGTGGTCAAATTTTTAGTAGTGGCGTAGATGATAAAGGTCTATACTTCATTACAGAATTAAGAGCTGACACAAAGATATCAAAAAGAGTTGAACAACAGATTGACGAAGGTAAGCTAAGGTCTTACTCAATTGCAGGAAGTGCAACTAAGACACAACAGATTCAAAAAGGAATGACTCAATACATGCAAGTAGATGACTTGGAACTAGCTGAAGTTACTGTGTGTGAAAAAGGAGTCAATCAAGAAGCAAGCTTCCAATTAATTAAATCTGAACACGCCGCAGTCAAGAGCTGCGTAGATGGAAGTTGCCTAATACACTTAGAGAAATCCGAACCCGAAGATTGTGGTTGTGATGGTCCTAGCTTTGAAATTCAATTGATGGAAAAGAATGGGGACATAAGTCTAAAAGATACATTCGTAAACTTTGTTAAGAAACAAGAAGACCCATTTAAATCAGGGAAGGGATTCGCAACATTGCAAAATGTATTATCAAGGGAACAGCAACATCATCAATTATTAGATGAAATGGGATTTCCTGGTGAACTAGAACCTGAAGATGGAAGGTACACTCCTGTGTCAGAATATGACCCAGACCACCCTAAACCATATTGGTATGTAAATGAAGGTGGTCAGGACTTAGGGAACAGACACGTAGACGATGCACTTACAAAGCCTGGCAAGAAGTCAGAGTTTCAAAGAAGTAAAGTTTCTTCATTGGAAAGGCTTCAGAAATTATTAAAAGCAGAAGTAGATAATCCTTATGCCGTTGCAACAGCACAGGCAAAAAAGATGGGATATAAAAACTTCAAGGAAGGAAGTCCTGGCGAAGAGAAAGTAGATGAAATTGCAGAGGCAATTAAAAAAGCAGGACATAATCAAAGTTACGAAGACATGAATGTTCCAGATAAAAGTGACCTAGTATATTACAAAGACGGAGAGGATACTGCATCTTTACACAGAGTTAGTCTATTAAGGGAAAAAGTAAAAGAACTTAAAGAAAAAATGATGGACACGGATAGTAAAAAAGTAATTGATGAAGAGGAAGAAAGTGAGTTGAGGAAACTTATCAAAGCTTCTAAACCTAAAAACGCTTGGGCAGTTGCTTGGGCTATTGTAAACGGGAAGGGACAAAATGGAATGAAGAACCCTCCTACTAGCAAAGCAGGACGAAAAGCTGCGGCAGCTAGGATAGTTGCAGGAATAGAAGATAACCCATTTAACTAAGGAGAACCATGCCAATACTAACAGGAGACGACATATCTAAAATTAATGACTTTGCCCTTGAACATGGAAAGGAATGGCTTATCATTGATAAGTGGGGTGAAGGAATCAGAATCGCTTTTAAAGATGACACAGCTTATTTATATATTAGAGAAAAAGGAACATTTGGTTCAGTTGGTGGTTGGGACTTTAAAAATGAAAAAGATAAAAATAACTTAGGATTAAGGGAAGATGAGGTTGAGGAAGTTGCTGAAGTTGTAGAAGAAGAAGAGGAAGAGGAACAAGAGGAAGAGTCGGAAGAATCAGAATAATGATTAGTCCAGACAAATGTAAAAATCCAGACGAATGTGAAAACTCAGAAGAGTGTAATAACGAAACCTGTCAAGAACTTGAAGAGGATTTCATCTGCTGTGGTGGTGATTGTTGCAAAGGTGAAGAAGACTAACCACAGGTCAAATTAAACTATTCAGGAGAACCCTTGAAAAACGAAATCAACATTTTAGAAATTCTATTTGGTGATGTAGTTGATACTTTAAAAGAGATAATCAAAAAAATAAAAAAGGCATTAAAGAAAAGAAAGCCAGTATCAGCTCCAGAACAAATCATTGTTCATCAATATAGAGATTATAACAACGTTAATTAAACCAAGTCCCCCTATTTTTTAGGGGGATTTGCTTTTTTGTGTGGGGGCATGTTACTATACTAAGTACAGAACAACAGAAAAGAAGGTGCTATAATGATAGATGATATCGCAAAATTCACTGCATTTTGGTTTATAACAGGTGTGTTATTAACTATGTGTGGATATGGTTAGGGAAACTAATGTCAAATATAATGGAGTACATAGTCCAAATGAGTCAACAAATGAAAGACTTAGCTGAGGACGGAGATACTAAATTGAATCAAGTTCTTGAACGACTTGATGAACTAGAACGACTTATCGCAGAATTAAATAATAAAATGGTATAATAGAATATGAAGTTCATTTTGAAATGGCTTAAGCAATTCAAGTGTCGTTTTATTGATAGAACTTGTGGGGAAATAGTGGTTGGAGAACGAATTGAAAAACCCCAAAGAAAACTATATTTTCGGTGTGGGGAATGTGATAGGATAATAGTACGATATGTATGATATAAATAATGATAGACCTTATGTAATTTCAGTTACTAGAAATGAAGCTTTATTTTTAGATGACTCATTAACATTAATGGTTGAAACAACGCCAGAAACTCAAAACATAAGACCTCTAAGACCCATCTCTCCTATTACAAGTGGTGGAGTACCAGCTCCTATGGAGTTAATACATAAGATAGGAAAAGCAGTTTTATATACTTCTGACTTAGATAACAGGAACAAAGAATACAAACTCTTTCTTGAAGAATTTGAACTACTAATTTTAAGAGAGGTCTGTCATAGTTTAGCCAAATTTGGAGCTGAACTAGTAGGTTTCAGTTTAAAGAAAAAAATCTATTCATCTTTACTCCAGAAAGATTTAGAAATGGAGCAACAAGTTAATGAACTTCTGTGGAATATGGAACAACGAATAGTTGAAGAAGGTGTTAACAAAACTCCGAAGTTTAAAGTCAATATCAAAAACGTAGACCAGTTAATAAATCATATCAACGAAGAACTTAAATTAGACGAAGATAGCAAATAAACTTTGGAACTTTTAGCAATAGCAATCGGATTAGCCACGATATTCTTGGCGTGGATAAACTGGAAAATTTATCTAGAAACAAAAGCAATTAGAAAATTAACACAAAAAATGGTTGACATTATAAGTGGTAATTGGGAAGATAAGACAAAGGAGTAATAACATGGCGTTAACATGGGATTTAAATAAAGTATTTCAAAGTATGGAAAAGTCAGGGATTGAAAGACCTGAATCATTATTAATTCATAACGGTGAATTGAACCCAATGTCTATGGGAGTTGTTATGGCAACTGCAGCTGTGGGCATAAATAAATTAACCGATAAGAATTTTAAAGAATTTCATCAGAGGTTGAAGAAGTTAGAGATTGTTGGAAGCACATTATTAAGGAAGGAAGAAGATGATGAAGGGGAAGGGATACAAAGAAATCCTACACTCCCTGAAATCAAAGCTCATATAGGGTTAAAGACAAATGCCCCTACTATGGATAAAAAGAAATTCAACGCTTCTTTAATGCAAGTAATAGATAACCGAGTACAGGAACTAATAAAGATAGAGTTGGACGAATTAAAAGAAATGGAAAACTCTAATGCCGATACCGAATAAACGAAATATGGAAGGTATCAGAAGATACCAACGAACTAAAAAAATTGATTCACATCTTCATCAGGAAGCAATAGATGAAGAGTTGAAAGAACAGATGATAGTTTATGGTCACGTTAAACTATGTAAAGCAATCGTTAGACATGGACTGGAGAACGAGGGAATAGATTACATGGAAACAGAGGACGGACAATTTTGGACTTCAATAATTAGGAAAGCAATCAAGGAAGGTAGGGAATGAACAGAAAGCTTTACTTTTTAGATGATTGGCGAAACCACTTAAAAGGATTAGTAGACCATTTTAAAGATGGGGACGATACTCCATTAACAAAAGAAGAAATTATTGAGATAACAGATTTCATAAAAACAGAACTTTTATTAACCGAACAAAAAAATAAAGATTTCCCTTCTAGAAAATAAAGACTTGACAATCCCTTAGACTTCAACTACCATAGTTTTTACATTAGTGTTTTACTGATGTGACAGAACAATAAAAAAGAGGTGAAAAATGTCAGGACATAGTTTTTCAGACCCATGCCCTAATTGTGAAAGTGATAATACAAACTTTTACCAAGACCATAAACCATTTCAATTTATACAATTTGATTGTTTAGAGTGTGGTATGTATTCACAAACTCACGTTGGTCAGATGAATATAAATGACTTGAATGAAAATAGAAAAGACTTTGGTGATTGGGACGAGGGCGAGTTCATTCCAGTTGAAACTCAAAAACCACTCAATGAAGAATGGTTTAGTGGATACATGAAAAGAGAAGATACTCATGAAAAAAGAATTTACGCTATTCCATATGCATACATTCAAAGTATTAATAGTGATGTAGATACTATTAAAAAGATAAGTGATTTAAACTTTAGGATTCATGCAGAACATGGTGGTATGGTGTGGTCGGATTTAGAAATATTCGTGAATGATTTAAACAATCTGCAACACGTTGCAGTACACAGAATAATAGAGGTGGCAAAATGAAAGACATAATAATAGCTGAAATGAAAGACAAGCTTATTGATTTAGGCGAAATGGATTTCTTAGAATACTTACAAAAAATATATAAAGTAGACTTTGAATTAGAGGTGGCAAAATGACTCATATGGATTTAGATAAATATGTTCCTAGTATGGATATGCTAGATGAATACGAACCAATAGAAGAATGGCTTTGCGATTATTGTAATGCAGACCAAGTTTACATTGGTGGTGGCAGAATGGCATGTGCAAATGATAAATGTGAAAACGTGCTTGGTAAACTAGGTGATGGATTTGAACACATGACAGGTAGTTACAAAGATATGTACGAATTTTCAGACGGGGAAGTATCAGATAGAATGTATCAGTTTGATGTTAATTTAAATAACATAATAACTAGACCAATTAGAGTCTGTGCTGATTGTGGCTCTGACCAATTAATGTTTCAAGCATGGGTTAGTCAGAATTTCACGAGGGAGTGGGACGTAGATGAATTGATTGATGTTGGTTATGCAAGTTGTGGTAATTGCAATGACGAGGTTAGCACTATCACAAAAGCAGATTATGAAGAGTCATTAAAACATTATCCGATTACACGGAAGGGGGCGTAATGGAAGATAATTTAAATTACATAATAAGAAATACTCCAGAACAAAAAGAAGAAAAGAAAGACAATTGTAATCTATGCAATTACTTCGGAGTGGTATATGCATTTGATAAAACATGGTGTAGGAAATGCTATGACAAAATGAAAGCGAGGAACAACTATGGATAGTTCAGCATATTGCCCAACTTGTGAAAAGTCTGTACCATTATTTCTAGGTGTGGATTATAAAAAATTACCTCACAGATTAATTTCAGTCTGTGCAATATCTAACATTAAAGAAGTTAATAAAAAATTAGCAGAGAACTGCGATTACAATGAAAAGGAAAGATAATAATATGAGCGAAGATATTAATATAAATTTAGAAGATGATGAAAACGGAATAGATTTCAGCAAAGAGGTTACTTTGGGAGATTATGTATATCATCATAGACGAGCATTCAGGGACGGAATAGCAGATGGATTATTGAGGGGGCGATACAATCAAGAAACCCATGATAAATATGAAAACGAAGAACACCCTAGAGGAAAAGACTATAAAGAGGGATACGACTATGGATTAGTATTATACGAGGAACAGAATGAAATGAGGGAATGGTTAGAATACAGGGAAGGTAGTGAACCAAAACCACCTCAACCTATTAATCCAACAGGTATGAAAATAGTACAGAAAGCAAAACACTTAGTACATGGAAAGGGTAAAGACGAATGGTACGATTAGTTTACAAAGGGATAAATAGGTTATCTTATTATCTATGGCAAACTCTCCCTGTCCTGTCAAGTGTCTTAGGTTCAGAGAGGGGCTTATTTAGACGATTTATTATAAATAACGAGGAAAGGAACGTAGGAATGACGAAAGCGTGTCTAAGGGAACGTGAGGGGCTTCTATGAGCAAAGAAATATTTAACCAAGAAGTATGTGTAGATTGTGAAAAACCCTGTCATATGGGAACTGGAAGATTCGTTAATCGTTACGCTTATTACGGAGAGGACGTGGAAGGTTGGCGATGTGGCGAATGTGCAGTTACACTTGAAACACTAATAGAAAGCGAGGAACTTCTATGAGCAAGGGAATAAAGGAACGAACAGAGTGTACAGCTCATATCTTTTTGCTTCCAGAACCAGACGGTAAAGAGTCATTGGGTAAGTGTAAGATATGTGGGGTTACTAAAATGCACTATAACTCATATGAAATGGTATTCAATGGATGGAAAGGGGAGAATAGAGGGGCTAAGGCTTCTAGGAATAAAGGAAGCAAGGAATGAAGGAAGGGGCTACTGCAGCTCAGGTAAAATCCTGGCGTTTCTTAGTATAATGTATATGCTCTAGATTATTTACTGACAGTACTGGGTAAAGGAAGTTGGGAAAGGGGCTTGACGAAGCCCTTTTCCTAATATACTATTGTTAAAGATACGGAACTGGGGTGGTGGGAATAATTTATTATGCCCCCCTGCCCTATTACTTAGACCTGATAAAAACAAAATTTAAACTGATTATTTAATTTTAGAAATAAGGGTTGACATAGGGTAAAACCTATAGTATAGTAATAGATGTATCGGTTAGTTGATGATGTGGTCAATTGCTAAAAGTTGACGAGGGAGATAGACAGAACGAAGAAATTAGCCCTAGGCGAAATCCCAGTTCTATGGAATCATAAACTCTAAGGAACGAAAAACAATTACCACTCATCAACATAACTAAACAGAACAAAGTATGCGAGGGTTGTCAGGGAAATTAGTAGTTAATGAACTGACCACAGAATGTGTTAATCCAACTACCCATACTTATTTAACAACTTAATATTTAACGGATTTATTAGGGAATCAGATAAAGAATTACCTAGTTTTGCAGTGGAGTCAAACTGAAATGACCAATCCCTTTATCAAATGACTGAGTGAGTGAACAGAGGTCCTAGACAGCTTTCATCAACCCCTCATGAAATTGATGAGGCAGAACTGGAGCTGCAAGAGGTAAGAACAATAAACGCTAGGCTAACGGAATCAAGACCTCAGTCTTATTTACTAGGGTAAATTCCAAGGGCCTATCTACTCTTTAAGACATGGGTGATGAATCCTCTCCTGCAAGGGAGCAGAGTATCCAAGGATAGGAATAAACAATGTAATACTAGCTAGAAACTGGAAGGCTAGAACCCTAACTATTTATTTAGTGTTGGTGGGTTGATGAAATGTTAGCTAATGGATTCAACTTGCGTGGCAGAATTGTCCTAATGATAGAAGACAATGCTTGGTCTACACGAACTAATGGCAAATGCTGAGGTCGTCCTAGACTAGATGTAACGAGGTAAAAGATAAAGGTTCGAAAGCTCTATCCCTCAATGTTACTTGAATGTGCAAAAGCCTGTACATTTCGATACCAACACTAAAACTATTTATTAATCACTCAGGAATGGAACAATGAGTGATTGAAGGTGGGAAGTGGGTTTATACTCCTTTTCAATTAATGCCCTGGCGAGAGCTGGGGTATTTTTTTTATCCAGAAGCAGCTCCCAGCCCAGAGCAGCTAAAAGAGATATATCACTCCCCAGCTGCACAGCGTCCTGGCGGCGAACTGGGAGATGTGATATGATGGGTGGATGCAAAATATATTGACACAACCAGATACCGTAGTTGGAATAGTCTTCAATGCCAAAGGGCAGATAGCTATTATCCGTAGGAACTGCCAACCACAAGTAGGACTATGGGCTTTACCAGGAGGCGAAAGGTGGGAATGGGAGGAAGCAAAGGCAGCTGTTGAAAGAGAGGTCTACGAGGAGACAGGAATAGTGATGCAAGGAACAGAGCTACTGGTGAAGGAGGGAAGCGTCCATTACTTCAAGGGGCAAGAGTTACTGAGAGATGTCCAGTTCTATGAAAATGATTTTGACGCTCAGTGGGAA
>JGI25128J35275_1000033_pt1 | contig 37291 bp, 52 predicted proteins | sample ETNvirenome_2_60_FD_35275 | JGI IMG/M metagenome (IMG submission 35275)
TTGCGGGATTTGTAAACCCATGCGCCTATGCGTATTTCCGTTCTGAATTTTGATCTATAAATNGACATAATCAATTTCCTTTCCACGTTGTCGAGATTAAAACAATAGAGGACACGGATTAAACCATGTCCTCCGTTGTGTCAACCTTCCTCGTTTGCTTCGTTAATATGCTCCGCTATTTCATGCCAATTAACATTGGATATGAACGCCAGGGCCCAATCCCGTGTGAGTGAGACGTATTTCCCCTCCGTTTCATCAATAATATAATCACGGGCGAAATCTTCCAGCCTATCGGCGGAAACCTTTTCGCCATCCGTGGCCCAATTATCAAACATTTCTAAATTGACACGCCACGTTTCGTAGTTAGTCCAGCCATTGTACGTTTTGTCAGACATTGTTTTTCCTTCCGTTGTGTTTCCTGGGACCATCCCAGAAATATATTCTAGTGTACCGCCAAGGTAAACCCTGGCGATACCCTGGAACATACCTCACTGGTCGCGATAGAGCGTGATAACTTCTTTCAGGACCGCCTTGGCGTCATGTCCCGCCTTCTCGGCGTTCATCACTGCCCCTAGGACGTGAGCAACAGCGGCCTCGAAATCCATTTCTTCCGCCGAAGCTTCGCCGGTTTCTTCTCCCGTTTCTTCGGTTTCTTCTTCCGATGGTTCTTCCACCTGGTCCTTTTGGATTGCCTTCCGGATTGCCGATAACTTGCGCCATCCGTTGTCTCTAGCTTCCACCAGGATAGCATCGTAGTTCTGTTTTGTGAATTTGATGTCCCGGATATGTTCCGAACGATCCTCCTGGGATAGCTTGGCGAACATGGCCGTTAACGTTGGGCTATTTTCGATCATCTTCTTTGTCAATGACCCTTCGGGCCACGCGCCATTGGTTTCCGTTTCAATAACCGTTGCAGCATCCAGGTATACAGCCTCGACCAATTGCTGCGCTTGTTTTGCGTCGGCTTTTGAGGCCTTCACAAGTGCCTTGTTGATGTCCTTGATATCCATTTTATATTTCCTCCGTCACTACTTTGAATGTGAAGTCCAGCATCTTTGCCAATTCAATTGTTTCCGCCGTCAATGTTTTGGTTCCTGCAATCTTTGCCAACACTTTCCCGGCGTTGTCCATTGGAATGATCCGGCGTTGTCCGTAGTCATTCCTAATTTGAACATTGATTTCCATTTGTTTTCTCCGTGTTGTTTGGTTCGTTTCAATGATTGGTATCCTATATCAGACAAATGGAATATTCAAGGATTTTCTTTTGTTTGTTTTCAATGGTTTAGAAACAATATTAAAAATAATTTTCCTGGGATGGTCCCATGTTTTCCTGGGATGTCCTGGGATGTCCTGAGAACCACTATCATGGGCTCTTTCTTTTGTACTTCTCAAGGTATCCCATGAATTCCCATGAAATCCCATGGATGCTGTTCCCTTGGTGATCCCTGGGAAAACCTGAGAAGTTCCCTGGGATCATTTGTTTCCCTGGGTTGACCCGGGGAGGGACCCATGGCCGCTGGCTTTATATAATAAACCCTCATGACCACATCAGAAGCAATTTGGAGTCCATGAATTATATAAAAAAGAACTCCCAAATAAAAATAAAGGTTGACTTAAGGGGTCAAGCGCGGTATTCCTAAGAAGTCCTAAGGAACTTAAGTTGACTTTAGGAACTAAATATGATATAATATAGTCATACTATAGGTTAATCCTTTAAGTTATTAATTAAAGAACATACTTAAAGAATCCTTAGGACTACTTAAGTACACAAACCTGTAAGGTTTGGTCGCTCTTAACAGTTTCGGAGTTACGGAATGATAACTTACAGAGGGGAAAAGTTTTCCGGGTACAATAAACCTAAGAGAACTCCCAAGAATAAGAACAAAAAGTTTGCCGTTCTTGCCAAAGAAAAAGATACTGTACGTTTAGTTCGCTTTGGCGATCCCAATATGTCAATTAAAAAGGATCAACCGACAAGACGAAAAAGTTTTAGGTCTCGTCATGGTTGCGATAGCCGACCACCAGGTAAACTGACGGCTCGTTATTGGTCCTGTAAAAAATGGTAGTGATATGTCTCTTGTAGCAAACATTAGAAAATGTAGAAAAATGGGAACTTGTAATCCCAAAAGTAAATCTACTGTTACTTCTAAAGCCTACAAAGATATGCAAAGTGGTTGGAAAAAGAGAGAAAGTTAAATGGCAAAAGGCGTTCCTCATTATTTTCGAGACGGTACTAAGCACACAGGCGGGACACATAAAATGCCCAACGGTGATATGCACAGCGGTTCTCGCCATACTAACAGCAGTAAAAAACTTTTTCATTTTTCTGATCTTTCGGCAACAGCAAAGAAAAAAGCAAAAAGTAAAAAGTCGTAACTGTCTTCCTACAATGTAGGGCAAAGCCAGGGGGAATATATGTCTACAAAAGATGAACCAACATCTGAAAAAAAACCACGGGGAAATCCTAATTTTCATAAAGGAATGAAACCGTTAAATCCTTCGGGAAGACCTAAAGGTTCTCTTAACAAATATACCCAGTTATCCAGAGAACTTATGTCTTCTAAAGGCCCAGAAATTGTAAACAAAGTTGTTGAGTTGGCCTTAGAGGGAGATAGACATTGCCTTAAAATGTGTATGGATCGTATTATTCCTACCTCGAAAGCAGTAGAAATTACTCATGAACACCAAGATTTAGGTATAAATATTATTATTGAGGGTGTCAAGGCAGTAGAGGCCCAGGAAGCCGAGGAACAAAAGGTATTTGAAGCAGAGTTCCATGAAGTAACCAAAGATGACTGACCTAAAAGTTACTCTTCATGACGCTCAGATGCAAATTTTTAAGTCACCAAAAAGATTTAAGGTGGCAAGTTGCGGTAGAAGATTTGGAAAAAGTTATTTAGCGGCATGGGTGCTAATTATTAAGGCACTCCAAAGTGAGGATAAAGATGTCTTCTATGTTGCCCCCACATTTCAACAAGCCAAGGACATTCTTTGGTCTATCTTAAAAGACGTAGGCCAAAACGTAATTAAAACTACTCACGAAAATACCGCAACAATAACTCTAGTTAATGATCGAAAGATATATTTAAAGGGATCGGACAGGCCAGATACCTTAAGAGGCGTAGGTTTAGCGTATGTTGTAATGGACGAATACGCCTCAATGAAACCCGAAGTGTGGGAGATGATCTTAAGACCTACACTAGCAGACGTTAAGGGTGGTGCGTTATTTATAGGAACTCCGTCAGGTAAAAATCATTTTCATAGACTATGGATAGACGCACAACTAAAAGAAAACGAAGAGGATTGGGAGGCCTATCAGTTTGTTTCAACAGATAATCCTTTTTTGGACCCCAAAGAGATCGACGCCGCCAAGAAAAACATGTCGACTCAGGCCTTTCGCCAGGAATTTGAAGCGACATTTGAAAGTTTTTCTGGGGGAGTTTTTCAAGAAGAGTGGATTCGTTATGCAGACGATAAAGAATTTGATGATGAAACTGCAACTCAAACGGGCCATTATGTGGTTTCGGTTGACCCGGCAGGATTTGAGAGAGCGGATAAGGGGAGAGGTCTTAAGTCTTCAAAACTTGATGAAACGGCTATTTCAGTAGTTAAGATTGTAGGAGATGAGTGGTTAGTTAAGGATATTCACCATGGTAGGTGGAACATTAAAGAAACGGCGGAAAAGATTATTACAATATCTGATGATGTAAAGGCCACTACAGTAGGAATTGAAGCTGGCGCACTTAAAAATGCTATTATGCCCTACATCGAAGACGAGATGAGAGTAAGAAATAGATGGTTAAATATAACTGACGTTACCCACGGAGGTAAAAGGAAACAAGATAGGATAGTCTGGGCATTACAAGGACGACTTGAGCATGGTAAAATAAAATTTCGTAAGGACAATTGGAACCATGCTTTTATTAGTCAGATGTTAGATTTTCCAAGCTCATTATCTCACGACGATTTATTGGACTCACTAGCGTATATAGATCAAGTTTCCGTAGCGGACTTTGCACAATCAATTGAAGTAGACGAGTGGGAACCCATGGACACTGTAGCAGGATACTAATTTATGGACAATACTATTTATAAGGACCCTCAGGCTTCTCTAGTTTCTTGGGTTATGTCAAAAGTAGAAGAATGGGAAAACCATCGAAACGTAAACTACATGACTAAGTGGGACGAATACTATAGAATTTGGAGAGGTGTATGGTCCCATGAAGATAAATCCCGCCAATCGGAAAGTTCTAAATTAATATCCCCGGCTACTCAACAAGCGGTTGAATCTACTGTTTCGGAATTAGAAGAAGCTATATTTGGACGAGACACTTGGTTTGATTTACGTGATGATGTTGCAGATAAAAATCCAGTTGACGCTACAGTAATTAAACTTCTTCTTCAAGAAGATTTAAACAGATGTCATGTAAAAGATGCAATTGTAGAATGTTTGCTTAACGCTGCAATTTACGGTACAGGAATTGCAAAGATTAATGTAGTGGATGAAATTCAAAAAATTCCAACAGAAACTCCAGTTCCCGATACACTTACTACCGACGTACAAATTTTGAACAACGAACTAACTTCAGTAAAAGTAGATTCCTTAACTCCAAAAGAGTTTGTAATTGATCCCTGTGTAACTTCCATTAACGATGCTTTAGGTGTAGCACAGATAGTTACAAAACCTAAATATGAAATAATTGAAGGAATAAAAGAAGGTATTTATGAAGATAAACCTTTAGGAAGTTATGACAAAATAGACTTAGGGTTTAACGAGGAATCTACTGGCGAATACTCAGATATGGACAAAGTTAAAATTGTTGAGTATTGGGGAAGGGTTCCGAAAAAATACCTTGTAAATCGTAATGATAGTATGTACGAGGAGTTTGAGTACGAGGACGATGAGTTAGTAGAAGCAGTTGTAGTTATTGCTAACGACTCGGTAGTGCTTAAAGCCGCTGAAAATCCGTACTTAATGGAAGATCGTCCTTTTGTGTCCTTCCAACTAGACAGAGTTCCCAACAAGTTTTGGGGGCGTGGTGTGGCAGAGAAAGGCTACAATCCTCAGAAGGCTCTTGATGCAGAGCTTAGAGCAAGGATTGATGCCCTAGCCCTTACGACACATCCTATGATGGGTGTAGACGCTACCCGCCTCCCTAGGGGAGTCAAGTTTGAGGTTAAAGCCGGTAAGACAATTCTTACAAACGGTGATCCCAGGTCAACCTTGTTCCCCTTAAACTTTGGTAACGTAGCCAACTCTACGTTTACGGAGAGTGCTGAACTAGAAAGAATGGTTCAAATGGGTACAGGGGCCATGGACGGAGCCAACAGTAACTTTTCTAACCCTAGAAACTCTACGGCTTCCGGGATGTCTATGCTACAGGCCGCTTCCATTAAACGCCAAAAACGAACCATAATGAATTTTCAAGAAAACTTTTTAATTCCTTTAATTGAAAAAGCTGTATGGCGATATATTCAATTTAATCCCGCTCGTTATCCAGCAGGAGACTATAAATTTAAACCATACTCTTCTATGGGTATTATGGCGAAAGAATTAGAAATGACTCAGTTGGTTCAATTAATGTCCATGACACAACCGGGAACTCCTCCACACTCTATGCTTCTTATGTCCATTTTTGAAAATAGTTCCGTTCCAAATAGGGACGAAATGAAAGTGGCTTTGTCTCAAACAATGCAGCCCGATCCTCAACAACAACAAATTCAACAAATGGTTCAGCAATTACAATTAATGAAATTGCAAATGGAAATTGAAGAGATGAAAGCCGGTGCGATGAAGGACATGGCTCATGCAGCTAAACTCCAGGCTGAAGCCCAAGAAGATAATACTGAGATTGATGTCGCTAAACTACAAATAGAACTTGCAGAAAAGATGGCTCGTATTGAAAAACTTCGTGTCGAAACTCAAAATGTTCAATCCGAAACAATGAGAAACTACCCGGAAATAGAACATTTGCAGTCAGAAACAATTCTTAATCTTGCTAAAGCAAGGTCTCAACAAAACAGCGGAGGGTCGTAAAATGTATTATTCAAAACCAAAAAGTAAATCAAAAAGTACGACTAATAAACGACGAGTTTACAGCAAGAAAAAAAAATAATACAGAGTTTTTAATAATGAGCGAAAAAGTTAAAAGAAGTTGGGGTAGTTTACCTAGAAGAGTCCGTATGGAACTAGCATCCGGTGGTTGGGCTAGGAATAAAAATGATTGGGAAAATCTTGGAGGAACAATGAGAACCCAATTATTTAATGTTTATAGTGATACTACTAGATACCCTGCATATCCAGAACAAAAAAAGAAATCTAAAATTAAAAAATGACAGATAGAGAAATTCTTGAAGATCGTTTAGAATTATTTTCAAGCGATGCCTGGTCTACCTTTACAAATGAATTGGCAGACATGGCGGAATCACTGGAAAACATCCGAACGATAAGCGACGAAAAGACCCTTTTTCTTAGGAAGGGCCAGGTGGACATGCTAAATATGATTATTAATTTAGAGGAAACCACCAAACTAGCGTTGGATCAATTAGAGTTAGATGTCTAATCCCAACATAATTTAATCTCCACAATCTTTATAAGGGACGGAGGATCGGTAATATGGATAGTATTGTTGTAGAAGAAAATAAAGAAACTCCTGAAGAAGCGGCACAATATGCGAATGTCGAAGAGGCCCTATCCGAAATGGAACAACCTCAAGAAGAACAAGCAATAGAAGTGCCCACAAAATTTCAGGGTAAGTCGATGGAGGACATTCTTTCTTCATACGAAAACCTTGAAAAAGAACTTGGGAGAAAAGGTCAAGAACTAGGAGAACTTCGTAAGCTGACCGATAGTATTCTTCAGCAACAAGTTACCGCACAAGATAACGGAACAATAGAAACGCCTACAGAGGAGTTAGATTTTTTTGAAGACCCTGATAAAGCAGTCAACAAGGCCATCGAAAATCATCCAAAGTTCCGTCAGTTCGAGGAGCAACAGAAAGCCCAAGTGGCAGAAGTTACAACTCAACGACTGAAACAGGCGCATCCTGATTACTTGGAAGTTGTAGCAAACTCTAAGTTTCAGGAGTGGGTTCAGGAAAGTAACATCCGACAAAATCTGTTTGTCGCTGCTCATAATTATAATTTAGATGCCGCCATGGAACTTATGAATAATTGGAAAGAACGGTCTCTAATTAATAATACAAGTGAGGCAGAGGCAGTTAAAGCAGATCAAAGACAACAAGCCATGAAGGCAGGAAAGGGTGTATCTAAAACTAACTCTGAATCTACATCCGGTAAAAAAATCTACCGTAGGGCTGATCTAATCAGACTTAAAACAACACAACCTTCTCGTTATGAAGCACTCCAAGATGAAATCCTAGAGGCTTATGCGGAAGGTAGAGTCAAATAACCTATAAAGAGCTAAAGGAGAAATAAAATGGCTTTGGGTACTGCACAACAAACTACGACAACGGCAGCGAAATTTATTCCTGAGTTGTGGTCAGACGAAGTTATTGCAGGGTACAAGAAAAATCTTGTCCTGGGTAATGTCGTTACTAAAATTAATCACGCTGGTAAGAAAGGTGACACGATTCACATTCCTGCGCCAGTACGTGGTTCCGCTAACGCTAAAGCAGCAAACACGCAAGTTACGCTGCAAGGTGATACGCATAATGAAGTTCAACTGTCCATCAATAAGCACTACGAATATTCCGTAGTCATTGAAGACATTGTTGAAGTTCAGGCCCTCCAATCGCTTCGCCGGTTCTACACCGACGATGCTGGGTATGCACTTGCTACGCAAGTAGATACGGACTTGTTTACTTTGATCGAAGGTCTTCAAGGTGGAACCGTAGGTGGTTCAGGTGCGTCACTCTTTGAAAAAGCAAAGATTGGTAGTGATGGTACTACGGACTTTGTAGGTGGTACGTCTAACGCTGCCGACATTGCGGATGCTGGTATTCGGAAGATGATTCTTCTTCTGGACAACGCCGATGTTCCGATGGATAATCGTGTTATGGTTATTCCTCCGGTTGCAGCCAACGATATGCTTGGTATTAACCGTTTCACTGAGCAACAGTTCATTGGTGACGGTGATGCAATTAAGACGGGTAAAATTGGTAGCATCTACGGCATGGACGTATTTGTTTCTAGTAACTGCCCATCAGGAACAACGACGAACTCCGTTGCTGTTCGCTTTGGTGTGATGATGCACAAAGACGCTCTTGCTCTGGTTGAGCAAATGGGTGTGCGTTCTCAGACCCAATACAAGCAGGAATATCTTGGCGATCTCTTCACTGCCGATACCCTGTATGGTGTAGGTGAACTTCGCGATACCGCTGGTGTTGCGATTGCTGTTCCCGCCGCCTAAGTAACATAGGGGAGGTCTTAATAATACAGGCCTCCCCGCTACTTAACTAAGGAGTTTCCATGCCAAATTATAACTACATTTGTACCTCTTGTGAACATATTCAAACCGAATGGCGTTGTATGTGTGAACGTAAAAAGAAAACGGAATGTGTTAAGTGTGGTAGTAAATCAACTTTAACTGTATCGGCTCCAACTATTTTACTGGATGGATCAAACCCTGACTTTACTGCTGCCCACTCTAGATGGGTTAAGGAACATGAAAGTCGAGGAAATGGTGTTAGGACAGAGTAATGTTAACTATAGAAGCAGCTTTTGCCGACACAAGTTACGACATGGAACTTGAAAAGATTAAGAATAAAATACAAAAATTGTACACGGAACTGTTAGTTAAAACTTTTAAAGCTGCTAATCCTAATGCTACTCCAGAACAGATAGAAGAGTTTTTAGAGGCAAACGAACTAGAGTTTAAAGGTACTGGGTTTGACGAGGAAGCTGATGACCTAGAGACAATGTTGGACTTACTGGGTAAGGAAGATGAATTAGACGAAATTAAAAACAAATCTTTTGAAACTCCTGACGTGGAAAGTGGTAAGGAACTTAAAAGTAAATCTAGCGAAAGGACTACCGCTCCTATAACTACAGATTTAAAGCTACCGACAGGAGGTTTGTTTACACCTAAAGATGCACAAAGCAGACCAAAAACAAAGGCATTACAAACACCGACAGGTAAAATTAAACGTATTATTGATGATGCACCCACAGTAAAAACTAAAGAGTTAAAAGATATTTGGGAAGCGGAACGATCTAAGCTACTTGCTTTAGTTGAACAGAGAAACAAAGAGTTTGGAGTTATTCTCTAATGAAAATTAAAAATAGAATTGCTGGTAAAATTGTTAAGGACAAACCTAAAGAGAGCAGCACAAAGAAACAAAAGAAAGCTCGACGGGTTTCTCAACGTAGGATACATGCGTAATGCCCCGTGGTAGAATACGCCCACTTGTTAAACCGTTTCCCAGAGCAAGTCAACATACGTGGAAACAACAGCAACTATTTATTAAGTTGTCAAACCAAAAACAAAACGAGAGAGAACCCTACTTATTCGGGGACGCAAGATCACTTTATGGCGCAGCTAAATATTCATCAAGATAAAAGAGGTACACAATGAGCGATTATACAATTCAAGTTAGTTGGTCCGGTAAAGATAGTCTAGCTGACTCCGATTCAAATAAGATTATTTCTGGTGGAGACTTTAATACAGAGTTTTCGGCAGTTAGGACGGCAGTAAATAGTAAGTACGATTCCGATGACTTAGGGGTAACACTTCAACAATACGATGCCGATACTGTAAAAAAAGATGTAGCTAATGAATACTCTAAGACGCAGAACTTCAATGCCACAACTTTAACTGACGGTGCAACGATAGCTTGGGACGCCTCTATTAACCAAGTATGTAAAGTTACACTTGCTGGTAATCGCACAATGGCTGCACCTACGAACCAAGTAGACGGTGCTTTTTATCATCTTACGATTATTCAGGACGGTACGGGATCACGTACAATAACATGGAACGCTGTATTTAAATGGCCTTCCGATACGGCTCCTACGCTTACTACAACCGCATCCGAACAGGATGAGCTTACTTTCCGCTCCAATGGAACAAATATGTACCTTGTGGGTCAATCCCTAGCAGTTGCTTAATTAGGAGATAACAATGTTTGCAATACTTTCTGACGGTGCTATAGCATCTCTTCACAATAACTCCCGATCCGTTGCGATTGCTCTTGGTAAACGTGATAACCTTTCTTACCAGGCCAACATTTGTCAAGTGTGGTCACAAGAAGAACTCAAGGAACATAACGTAGTTCGTTTCGAGGAACCTTCAGTCCCCACAGGTAAACTTGAGGAAGGCGATAAGTCGGATACAGTAGATGGTTTTGTCGTAATCCGTAAGGCAACCTGGGTTAATGATCCTGACTACGTTGCCCCTACTCCAGTGTCCGATCTTCAACGAGCTAAAAATAATGCTGTAGCGATTATTAAAATGGAAGCACATAAACGTATTATTGCAGCCGTGCCTGAATGGAAACAACGGAATGTAATTGCCGATCTGTCCTCCGACGATGCAGACACAAAGGCAGCGGCAGCTACAGAGTGGAAAAAAGTTACCGATATTAGAATCAAGTCGGATGAATTGGAAACATCTGCAAATGGTATGGACTTGGATGCTCTTAATCACAAAGATTTAAATTGGCGCGCTGACGAAAAGTGGACTGACTAATGTTAGTTTATCCTACAGGGATACCTACTGGTGCTGCTGGCTACACCATCGAAAACGCTATCTGGTTAGATGGGTCTTCTGACTATCTAAATAAAACATTTAGCGGCACTGGCACTAACCGCAAAAAATTTACATTTTCATGCTGGTTTAAGCTAGGCGCATTAGGCGCAACTGGCACTTTGTTAAGCTGCGATGATACCAGTAGTGACAAGGAATTTATGTTCTGGGTGCAATCCGATGGCACAATTCGTATTGCCAATTATCAAGACAGTACAAACAAATTAAATTTAATTACGTCGCGAGTGTTGCGTGACCCGACAGCTTGGACCCACTTGGTTTTATCCGCAAATACCGACAGCGTCACTCCAAGTGTCTCAACGATCAAGCTCTATATCAACGGCGTTCAAGTACAAGACGCTGACTTGTCTACTAAGACCTATCCGGTACAGGATTTTGAATTTGCTTTAGGCAACTCTTTTGACCACGAAGTAGGTCGTTATGCTCTTTCAAATAATAATCTTTGGAATGGCTATATTGCCGAAATGGTATTTATAGATGGGAATAATTTAGATTCTACAGATTTTGGAGAACTTGACGATAACGGTGTCTGGGTTCCGAAAGACCCGTCTGGACTAACTTTCGGAACAAACGGATTCCACCTAGATTTTAAAGTAGCCCCTGGCACAGGCAATGGCGCTGGCACAGATGCAGTGGGAGGTGGCGTCAAGCAAAACATCTCAGGTGGAACAGCAACTAATCCCGGTGGTGGGTTACATAACTTTAGTGGTTCAGGTGTGCTTGATGATGACACAGCGCAAGATGGCTTCTATTTAACAGGAGATGAGGCTAATCAAACTGTTGATGTAGACCTCGGTAGTGGTAATGATTTGGCAATTACAGGGGCCGGATGGATCGTTGAAAACGATGGATCAAATGACCAAGCAGCAGTTTGGTCTATATTCTATTCTGACAATGGTAGTGATTGGACTGACACAAATCAAAACTTAACCGTTGCGGATAATGCCACTCCAATGGGTGAGCAACGCACCCTAATTACTGGTCAAACTGCTCATAGGTATTGGCGGTTTTCTATTGATAGCACTGATGCAACTGGCAACGGTTGGTATAGTGGGTTGCGTCTTTATACTGGTGACTCTTCACGTTTTGCTAACAACTTTACCGATAACAGCATGACCACAGCGCAGCAAGTCACTGATACATGCACTGATAATGCTAGTAGCAACATTGGTAATTACATAACGTGGAATCCGATTCACAAAGCTGGAACAGGTAATGCAATATTAAGATATGGTAACACCAATCGCTTCTCATCAGGTCTTAATGCCGGAAGCGCACACTTTGCCACTTTGGGAGTTAGTTCTGGAAGGTATTACGTTGAATTAAAGTACAATGATGTAACGCACAACAATCCTGTTGGCGTTGGTTATATGGGTTATTTGGCAAATTCAAGCACTGGTGTTTGGATAGATAGTGCCGGTGACACATACAATAATAACGTCCTGCAAAATAACGGCGCGTCACTAAGCAACGGAGACATTATTGGAATTGACATGGACCTTACCAACGATCAGGTAAGTTTTTATGTCAACGACAGCATACGCGGTAGTGCATTAACTTTAGCTAATAACAAGCCGTCTGATGGTCACGCCTACTCAATCTTTAATAATGATGGCGGTGGTCAAACAGACGTTACTATTCTTGCTGATCCAGCAGATTGGACCCATAGCGCAAAAGGCAGTGGGGTTGCTTTAAACACCGCCAATCTTGCGGCTCCCACGGTGAATAACCCTGATGATGGGTTTGCGTTAATCACATTAGAAAACGGGAATACCATCGAAGCCAGCCTAGCCAACGCACGTGCAGGGTGGAGCGGATTTATCGACGTATTTAAGCGTGAGGATGGAACTAATGAAGATTACGATGTTCGGTTTTCTGATGACAGCGGGAATTCAATGCACTTCAATACAAACGCCGCCGCAGGGTCAGACTTAACCCTAGCGTCAGGCGTAAACTACTCTGCATGGTCGTGGCGTGTAGGTGCGACTTACGGGTGTTACACGGCAGAGATTAGCCATAGTAACGGCTCGGCGACAAACCAAGCCCATAGTCTAGGGAGTGGCGCAAAAACAGCTGTTGCGAAAAGGTCAGATAGTACGGGCGATTGGTATGTGTCACACCCAAACATGTCTTCGGCCAACATCCGCTTTAACGTACAAGAGGCGTCAACCAGCGAACTTGTAACGGTAGATGGAACCAACGTCACACTAAATAGTAGCTTCGCGTCCGGAACCTATCGGGTCATTGTATGGGAGCAAATTGAAGGGTTCAGCGCGTTTGTAGGCTATTCCCATAATGGGTTGAGTGATGGTCCTTATATTCATTTCGGTGGATCAGCGTCCCTAGTCGCATGGAGAAATATTGATTCTTCTAATTCCAACGATTTCTTTGCAACATTTCCATCGTACACCAGCAACGGCAACGGCAACCCTACGGACATTCGTTATAACTGGAGCAACGGCGAAAAAGGTTACAGCGGCATTACGATTGGAGATGTAACTGCCAACGGATATAAGATGCGTCCTAGTGCCGGGTCGGCTTTTGGCAGCGGCGCTGATGATCCCATGTTAGTGTGGGCGTGGGGTCTGCGCCCCTTTGGTGGCTCAGGTGTGGCACAGGCAAGAGCGAGATAGTGTATGGACCCAATTACTATAGCTGCCGCAATAGCTGCCACTAAAACTCTAGTAAAATCCGCTAAAGGTGTTCAGGAAATTGCTCATGGTTTAGATGGTTTATTTCAAGCAAAAGAACAACATGAAAAGAATAAGGATCACAAAGCCGGTAGCTCAATAGGTAGAAAAAACAAAAGTATTCTACAAAAACGAGCTAAAGATGATGGATCAGAAACTTCAATGTCATCTGCCGCTGCTGCGGTTATAGAGGAAAAACAACTTAAACAACAACTTGATGATCTTAAGACAGAGATTAACTCAAAGTGGCCGTCTAAGCCAGGTGAAAAATCTACTTGGGATTTAATACTGGAAGAACGTGAGAAACGAATTGCCGATAAGAAGAAACGTGAGAAGCAGGAAAAGATTGATGCTAAAGAACGTGCTGAACATAGGAAAGCTATTTTATTTGAAATTGCCAAGGGTTTAGCTGTTATAGTTATTGCCGGTGGAATTGGTTGGTTTTTATATTGGGCAGCAACATCGGGACCAGCAGTGAGCTAACATGGAATTTGGTATTAGAGAACTTGTACAATTTGGTACACTATTAGCTTCATTAGCTGGCGCATTTGCAGTAGTTAAGTCACAACTGTCCAGAGTTATTCAGGACATTGCTCAAATAGAAAAAGTCCTTACTGAAATGAATACTCGTATAGACCAAGCCGATGCAGACAGGGCAGTAATTAAACATCAGAATAAAGTGTTTTCCACAATACTTTCCCCAGGAAAACTAGAGGCACAACATAGAGAACTGGCATCACTAAAGGCATCACTAGATTTGGTTACTTCTGAAGTATCTACACTTAGACACATGCACAACGGAAAGCATCCTACTAATGTTAGTTAAGACAGTCCTTTTAATTATGGCTATACAGTTAGACTCTCGTTTTACTTATAAAATTATTGAGGTTGATGTATGTCCTCCTCAGGAAGTCCTAAGAGAAGATATGGATTCTAGGCAGAAAAATGGAGAATTTTTAAGTTGGGCTGCATTTTGTTTTCCTGTAGAATTTAAACCGCTAGAAGATAAAGAAGACAGAGAGTTTCAAAAAGAAAAAATAAAAGAGTTTTTAGAAAAGGGAAAATCAATAGGTGCTTAGTTTATTAGGATCAGTTCTGGGATTTGGTACGTCCTTCCTCCCTAAAGTAATGGACTATTTTCAGGATCGTGCGGATAAGGCCCATGAGTTAAAGGTTATGGACCTTCAGATGAAGGCTCAGTCTGATGCTCATGTGCAACGACTAGAGGAAATAAATACACAAGCAGACATAGATCAAATGAAGGCTATGTATAGGCATGACGCTAATCTACATAAGAACGCTGCCTCTTGGACTTCATCTTTGTCGGCATCAGTTAGACCTGTAATAACTTACTGCTTCTTTGGTTTGTTTGCATTTGTTGAAATTAGTGCATACATAGCACTTACCGCATCGGGATTATCCGCTGGAGATGCAGTTACAATTGTGTGGAATGAAGACATCCAAATGTTATTTTCTGCCGTCATTAGTTTTTGGTTTGGAAATCGTATGGTATCTAAATGGAATCAGAAATAGACCAGGCAATTAACATTGCAATTCCGGTAATAAAACATTTTGAGGGGTGCCATCTTTATCCTTACCTTTGTCCAGCTAAAGTTCCCACAATAGGTTACGGAGCCACTAGATATCCAAATGGTAAACGAGTAACAATGGATGACCCGGATATTTTAAAGGAACAGGCAGAAGGTATCCTTGCTTTTGATTTACAAAAGTTTGCCTTGGGAGTTAAAAGACTTATTAGAGTAAATTTAAATCCGAATGAACATGCAGCCCTAATATCATTCTCATATAATTTAGGACTAGGAAACTTACAAAATTCTACACTACGTTCTAAATTAAACAGGAATGAAAGACTTGCCGCTGCTAATGAGTTTAAAAAGTGGCGCAGAGCAGGAGGAAAAATACTTAGGGGATTAGTTTTACGTAGAGCCGCCGAAAAAGATTTATTTTTAAATGAGGGAACAACATGAGTTACAGAACAGTTATTGATAAGGTTCTAACTAGATTACGAGAGGACACTATTGGGGCAGATTGGACGGGAACTATTTCCTCGACATCTTCTTTAGATGATTACCAAAAACTTATTGGTGAATTGGTTAATGAATCAAAAGATATTATCGAGGACGCTTGGAATTGGACAGTCTTAAGATCAATACAAACTGTAACTACTTCGGCTTCTACGGCGTCATATGATATGTCAAATGTAACAAGTAGGTCCCGTATTTTACAAGTTATAGACAACACTAATGATTCAATACTTAGACAAATTAGTGATGATGTCTTTTTTAATTATACTTATATTGGAAATACACAAACAGGGCAACCGTCTTATTATAGACTTAAAGATAACGATATTCACTTTTGGCCCATTCCCGGAGGAACATACGACATTAAAATAAACGTGGTTATCCCTCAAACAGATCGAACTCTTGCCGCAGATACTTTTTCTGTACCTGAAAACCTTGTAGTCTTGGGAGCGTACTCCTTGGCTTTAAATGAACGAGGAGAAGATGGGGGAGCAGGATCAGATACGGTTGCTCAAAGATTTACTTTAGCTCTTCAAGATGCGATTGCACAGGACAACGACAGAACCGTAGACGAGAATACATGGTATGCCAGCTAGACCCATATCCCCTATTCTTCTTACGGGCCTAGGTTCTAGGGGCCTTAATACTCAGGCTCAGAGTGCTACTCTAGGCCCAGAATGGCTAACTATAGCCAATAATATAGTATATGATCTTGAGGGTCGAATGGGTCCTCGTAAGGGGATTAAACAAATAACCAAGACTGTCGCAAGTCCCCTTAAGTCTATTGGGGAATTTGTTAAGTCAGATCGTACTAGAGAATACTATGCTGGATCAGGAGCCACTATTGTAAAACTAGACACAAGTACGGCTCCAGATTCTTTAACTACTCAGTCTTTCTCTGGTACTCCTCAAACTATTAGTGATAGCAATTGGCAGTGGGTTAATTTTAATGACGAGTTCTGGGGAGTACAAAAAAGTCACAAGGCAATTAACTACGACGGGACAAACTGGTACGATGTTGAGGACTTAGGTGCCTATGCGGCTCCTGCCGGTGTAACTACTTTTGATCCCAATTGCGCTCTTGGTGATTTTGGACGTATGTGGTACGGAGGAATTACCGAAGACAAGGGAACCTTATTTTATTCCGATAACTTAATCGGAGAAAAACTTAACGGTGGTGCTGCCGGTTCTCTTGATTTAAAGACTGTATGGGGTAATGACGAAATCGTAGGGCTTGCTTCCCTGGAAAATAAAATTGTTATCTTTGGTAAACAGAATATCGCCATATACAGCGGTGCGCTCAATCCAGCCACGATGACATTAGATGAACTTATACGGGACACAGGACTAGCAGGAAGGGACAATGTAGTATATGTAGGAGCAGACCTAGTGTTTATGAGTTACGAAGGTCTACAGTCCATGCAACGTATACAGCAAACTGATGGTAAAGCTCCTCTTGAGGGACTGTCCACTACAGTTCGTAATGATTTAACAAGGATATTAACACAGGCAGACGTAGGTAATATTAAAAGTGTTTACTATCAAAAGGAAGGTATGATAATTACCTTTATGCCCGACAATGATAAGGCCTATGTCTTTGACTTTTCGATAGGTAAAAAAGAATTTCCAAGGATTACTACTTGGACTTTTGCGGGTAAGGAACCCCTATGTGCCGTAAGCACTATTTCAGGAAGTCTCTACATGGGAACTTCAGATTCCGTAGCTGAGTATTCCAATTACTATGATGTTTCCCTTGTAGATTCTACGTCTAGTCACGGTACGTCTGGAGCCTGTTCGACGGCGGGAGGAACTTGGGACGGATCAAAATGCTGGACAACTACAAATACGGACTACAGTTGGGAGTTTCAATCCCCCTGGTTGGACTTAGGTGATCCCGTATCTTCTAAGATTATTAAGTCAGGGTTACTTACGATTACTGGAGGAGGTGGTGCAGCCGCTACCATTCAGATATATAAGGACTACGAAGAGGGTTCACAATACTCCAAAACTTTTAATTTAGTTAGTGACGCAATAACTTATTTATGGGGCAGTAGTGCTTCTCTATACGGAGCGGCTAAGTACGCACCGGCAGCGGGACCTAAAGAATATAAAGTTCCCCTGGCAAGAACAGGTAAAACAATACGAATTAAGATGACTTTTGAAGTTAAGGGTAATTACTCTAGTTTGGTTAATACGACCCTACTTACTAAAAAAGGAAAGATTAGATGATAACTACAATAGAAAGAGAGAAATAAAATGTCATTATGGAATTTTGCTGGTGATTTAGTAGGAGCAGGGTTAAGTCTTTGGGGGCAAAGTGAGGCTGGTGATGCTGCCTTAGACGCCGCAAGGATGCAAGCAGAAGCAGCGGGAGCGGCCAGTGCAGCGGCTATTGATGCAGGAACTCCCTATACCACGGCAAGTCTGGGTGGAGTAGCGGAGTTTGACCCGGAATCAAAGGCAGCTTTACTTCAGCTTTCTCCTGAACTTCAAAACATATATCAAGGGGCATTAACTCGGAGTGGACTCTTTGGAGGTCAGGCATCTCAATATGCCATGATGGACCCCTTTGCAGCCGCCGATCTCTTTTATCAACAGGAACAACCCTACTATGAACAACAAGAGCAACGCCAAAGAACTGATCTGGAAACCCGCCTTCTGGCTCAAGGAAGGCTTGGGGGAACTGGAGGTGCCACTGAACAACAGGCTCTTGAAGAGGCCATTGGTAGAGGACAACAGGGTAGGAGAACTGCTGCATTTTCCAGGGCACAGGCATTGATTGATGGGTTAATTGGTAGAGAGCGTGGTGATATTGCACAGGCCATTGGACTCTTAGATATTCCGCTACAACAAGCTAAACTTGGTAGAGGTATCGGAGGAGACTTGGGAACGGTTGCAGGGGCCGGTCTTGCTTCTCAGGCAGCGGCTCAAAAACTACTGGCTCAAACGCAAGCCCAAGCTCCAGGGTTATTCCCAACTGCCTTAATGGGAGCGGGACAGTTTATAAGCGATAAACTAGGAAGTAGATAATGGCTACTACTGCAAACTGGTTAGAGCAATGGTTATCGGAGCGTGGCCTTTTTGGTAGGACACAGGAACAGGAACCCGCTTCCTCTTTTCAACCCATGCCTATGCCATCTCGACAGACAGGACCCCTAAGGTTTGCTCAAATGCCTACTGAGTCCGGGGAAGACACTTCTTCTTTGATGTCTCCGGTATCTCCTATGCCTCCTGGAATAACCCAAGAAGAGGCACGAAGCCAATTGCTGGATGTATCAGGTCGAACTTTATCTACAATTCAAGACTTAAAAAGTATATTACAAGGGCAACAAACAAAAGAATCAGAACCTACGAAGGGATTATTTTCTGGTTTCGATTTAGACCTTGGAGCAATAGGGGAGAAAATATCTCAGGGAGCCAAAAATATCTTTGAGTCTTTAGACGCTCCTAAACCAGGTGATCCCATAACTATAATGAACGCAGGACCCTTTGGTATGATGGGGAGGGCTTTGAGTGATCCTACTTTAGATACCGCAAGTAAAGTAGGTGCGTCAATAGTGGGACTTGGATCAATGGCAACGTCAGCTTTTACTCCCGTTTCAATGTTAGGAACCGCATTAAATGCCATGGGTGCATATCATGATTTTGATCCTCAGTTTGATAAGGACATAACTATTGATTTAGATAGCGGAAGAGTTCAATGGTCAGGTACAGATACTCCTGTATCTAATCCTGAAGACGCAGCAAGGCAGACCGGAGGTTTGGCATATTATACTCCAGAAACTATAGGAAATTTTATTGAAAGTGTAAAAGAAATTGCTCCAGAAACACTTATAACTCTTCAAGGGGGTGGACTTCAAACCGAATGGGGCGTACCTGAGATGGAGGCATCCGCCCAGGGTTGGGTTCGTGACGGGCATCACATAGGGCTTCAGTTTCAATCAAAAAATGAACCCTTTGACTTATCAAAAATGTTAGGGATAGACAACGTATCAAAAGAACTAAAGGGATTGTTTGAGGGTTTTGGTGATTCTGCTTGGGGTCAAAAGGGACAACCTGGAGTTGTTATGGAAGATTACTGGGGAGGTCCTCTTGGATCAGGTCCTACTGTAACGGACACTACTATTGCTGGATATGCTAATGTACCTGGAATAGGTATGCCGGTTGCCGTTAATGCGTTAGGACAGGTAGTGGGAGGAGCCAGAGGAACTCCACAAGAGGGAACGTATAACTTTGGATTTACAACTACCCCTGCTGGTCAGGCAGCTTATGAAACAAAAGTATCTAATGAATTTATGGATTCAATAATGGACGATTTTGGGGGAAGTGGTTACGGAATGGACCCTGATCCCTCAGAAGACCAAGGATTAGAGGAGTAAAGAATGGCTACTAATGATTGGAGTGGACTCTTTAAAGGACCGGCATCGGCCACGGATGCACAACGGCGTCAACAACAGTTAGAGCGTGACGCTCGTATTCGTATGGCAGGAGAGGGAATGGACCCTCTAGTTGCCGCCGCTGCCCGATCTACTCAGGGCATGAAGGAAGCCATTGGTGGTATAGGCAAGGGACTTACGGGACTGATGGGTGTTGAGACACGTATGGACCCAAGGATGGCCCAGGCAATTAAACGTGATAGGGATCGTCAGGAAATCCTTACGATGCTTGAGGGTTTTAATGATCCCAACTCAACGGGAGGTGCTAATATTTCAGACAAGGAACTTAACTTAGGATATAGTGCTTTGTTAAAAAAGGGATACGTACAGGAAGCAAAAGAGTTTCTTGCCATGGCCCAAAGTATGCGTACAGAAGTACGAGAAGATAAGAAGGCAGATGCGGCTTTGAACAGTTCACAAGCGGCCCTAAGAAAAGCCACAAAAGAAAATAAAATGAAACCCGCTGAAATGAAGAGGATAGCTGAAGATATAAAGACAGCTACCGGTGCTATGATTCAATATGAGCCTGATGGTGTAACGGTTAGATCAATTACAATTAATAATAAACCCTTAGATAATACAATGCTTAGAGATATAAACAATCATATTAGAAATGCCGTTATAGCCTACACAGGCGCTCAAGGAGGTGCCCCAGGATATCTAGCCGTTCAAGATTATATTAAATCTGCCATAACTGCTAAACTTCCTCAACCTACTAGTAGCGGTGGTTCTACCTCGGCACCACCACCGCCAGGTTTTGTCCCACCAACACCAGTAAACCCAAACCCATAATGGCTGAGAATACTACCGCTTATAACCCGGAAACTGGAGAGGCTGTTCGTTGGGACGGCCAATCTTGGATTCCTACTGAAGTCACTTTTAATAAAGAAAAGGGACAACTAGCTATTTGGAATGGGTCAACATGGGTTATTAGCAAAGACTCTTCTTCTGTTACTCCCTCTGCTGCCAAAACACCAGAAGATAAGAAAGAAGCGGCGGCAGTTGAAACGGAAAGTAAACTTACTGATACATCCAACTTTATAGATTCCGCAACTGCCTTTATCAAAAAGAATATTGTGGACCCCTTGGCTACTGCACAGGAAGTCGAAAGGGAAGCCCAGAAAGTATCAAGTAAGATTGCCGTAAATGCCCTTATGGATATGGCATCAACTCCCATTGAAATTGTGGACGCTATTGGAACCGTGACGGATTCCGAAACAATCCAGGCAATAAAGGAGTCTGGATTTGGAAAGGCGTTTTCTGCTAAACTAGAGTCCATGCGTCCCGACTTAACTCCCAATGAACAAATTGCAAGTAACGTACTTACTATGATAACTGTGGCCGGTCTAGGTAGAAAGGCATTTAAGGAGGGCATGGAATTAATCATAGATAAGTGGGGACATAAGAAGGCAAAAAAAGTTGCCGTTGAAATGAATAAAATAATGGGAGGGAAGAAGACAGACTTCTACACTAAAGGACAAAAGGTTGCTGTTAAAGTATCCTCTGGAACTGGTGCATCTGTAGCGGCTATACAGGCAGACGTTCAGACTCGACCAGAAGACTTGCAAATTGTACAGAAACTTATTGAAACTTTCCCGGATGAAGTTAAACATATAGTCGAGAATGTTCCCGTAACTGATAAGTTAGTGGAACTTTCAAAACAGCTAGAGATTGCGGAGACAGATGACGATAAGACTAGGTTGTTAAAACAGTACGGCGATGCTGCCCTTCTGGACATACCCTTGGTTGCCGCTGTAAACGGTGTTATTCTAGCAGCTAGGTACGGAGCAAAGGGCCTTAAGAACATAGGTCAGGCCACTGCCAACACAAGAGCCGGTAAGGCAGTTCTTGATACAGGTACTAAGATAATACCAAAGAGTGTCGCAAAATTAAATACCGATCTTGGAAGGATATTCACTTCTAGGGCTGCATTAAACGATGAAATCTACGGACCCGCTGTAATAAGGCAAAATGATTACAAGTATTTTGAGTCTGTAATTAATGAGAAGATGCGTGAATTAAGAAATCTCCAGAAGCAACATGGGGTTTCCGACGCCGATTTTGCTAGGTACTTTAATACTGGAAAGGGGGAAATTGATCCCGACGTAAAAAAAGCCGTAGATAGTTTAACTAAAGAAATTAGTGGCAACGAAAGGGAAATAGCCAGATTACTTGGAATGAAACCAGGTGAGGGTAAGATAGGAGTCAGGACACAGGGACAGGACTTTTATATTACCCGCCAATACTCTGCCGCCCTAAGTCCCAAGGATCGAAAAAGATTACAAGGCGCAATCAGTCAACATGAAAAGGGAGTCCCTATAAAGGAAGCTGATCTTGACAGTAGGATTGCGGGAGCCTTAAGGGTCATTGATCCAGATAACAAAATGACACCTGGAGAACAAAGTTACGTCCTTGAACGTATGCTGGACAACATGACCAAGCCCGAAGGAGGTTGGTACAGAAGTGTATTTGAGGGAGTATCAAATAAGTTTAGGGGACAAGTAACAGAAGCGGCTGGTAAAGTTCTTAAGTCCCGTAAGAAGATACCTGAGGAACTCCGGTTATTCTTTGGAGAAGTCTCCGATCCCTACAAAGGGCTTCAGTCTACTCTAATGAACCAGAGCCAAGTCCTGTCGCAACTAAGGTACTTTGACGATATACGTAGGATTGCCTCAGACTCCGCAGGAGAACCCCTAAAACTTCCCGGATTAGTTCCTATTTTACCCTCACGTAGAGAGGCCTTTAGAGTTGATCCAAAGGCAGGGGACGTAAGACTAAGTGAGATTATTCAGAAGTCCCTAGGTAGATTCGGAGGTAGTACGCCAAACAAAGTGCTTTCCGATCCTTACGTTAGTGAATACTTTGCCACTATGATTTCAAAAGGTTTGGATGTTTTTGACCCTGCAAATTCTGGAAGTTTTATGAGAGGATTAGGGAAGGTTTCTTCCTTTGGTCAGGCCCTTCAGACTACCCTAGACCTTCCTGCTTATGTCCTAAACACTTCCGGTATGGTTCAAATGTTAGTTGCCAACGGACATCCTCTTAATCCTAAAAATTATGTCAGGGCCATAAAGGAAATGGGAACCTGGTCACAACAATTAAGAAGAAGCAACCCCGAATCACTAAAGAAATTGGCAATGTTAAAACGTCTTGGCGTAATTGACCAGGACGTAACGGGTGAAATGATTGTTCAGAACTCCAGAATATTCGGAGATAGACAGGGAAACATTGCATCAAGAGCCTATTCTACAGCAATGGAAAAGTTCGGTAAAGCCTATGGACAACCCGACTTATATGGTAAACTCGTAGCCTTTGAATCAGAGAAGGCCGCACAAAGAGCTATTCATCCGGGGAAAAACGAAGAGTGGATAAATACAAGAGCCGCTGAGATCGTAAAGGCCACTATGCCTACTTACGGTTCTGCACCGGCAGCTTTTAGATGGTCTGCAAAAATTCCCGTTGTAGGTAACTATACGTTATTTCCTGTGGAACTTGTCAGGACTTCAAAAAATATAATTAAGTACGGACTCCAAGACATTGCACAGGGTACTGCTACGGGAAATGCTAGGCAGATAGCCACAGGTATGCGTAGGTTAGCAGGGCTGAGTGGACTAGCTGTAGGTATGGAACATGCAGCGACACGCCTTAGGGATCACTATGGCATTACTGACGATCACCAACGTACAATGTCTATTCTTAATCCAGAGTGGGCCAGGGGATCAACGGATTACTTTATGGAACCAGTGTACATAGATGAAACTGGTGCGGATAAGATTACTCCCGCCACGGCAAAGTCTCAATTTCCTAAGGAGGATTGGGGAGCAATAAAGGAGCGGCTCCAGTTTAAAGGGACTTACGATCAGTTTATAGCGAAGACTGTTAAAGAACAGAAGGCAACCTACACTCCGCATATCAGGACTAGGACTTTAAACTCTGCCGCTTTAAATACTTTGGACTACATTTCTCGTATTGCCAAAACAGTTACGGGTAAGGTACTTGGGAGCGAGATTATGTCCGACGCAGAACTTGAGGAAGCATATGGAACTTTGGGTAGTCAGATTGCCGGTCAGTTTGTGACTCCTAAGATGGCTGTCCAGGCCGCTATGAATGTCCTTACAGGGATAGACAACCGAACAGGTAGGCCTATCTATGATAGTTATGCGGGAGTTACCTTATTAGAAAAGATAAATAACGGCATAGATGAGCTATTAAAACCTGTGTATGCTGGTGGTACTAAGAAAATTTGGGATGACTATCAGAAGACGCTATCTGCCGAAGAACTCTTGGGGCTTGGTAATGCAGAAAGAGCCAGTGGTAGGCCCATGACTAAAGATGATCTATATTTCTGGGCAGCTACCGGGGGAAGACCCAACACAAGAAACCTTACAAAAGAAATGGGTTGGAATTTATACCAAGATATTAAACCTTTAAATGAGTCACAGGCTAGGCTACAGAGAGCCATTACAGAAATGGACCCTCAGTTAATAACTCCTGAAAAGATAGATGAGTTTGTAGGAGTATATAGGGATAGTCAAAATAGAAGTCGTGCGGTCATGAAGAAACTTGCAAGGAAAGTCAATGTGTTTGCCAATACTCCAGTTCAAGTCATTAGAAAAGTAAAAGGGAAAACTCAAGTAGTTAATGAACGAGTGGGAATAGCTAGAGTTATTCAGGCAGCAACTAGAAACTTTACCGGAGGACTTAATTCTCGTATTATAAAAGGTTTACAAGACCAAGTATATATACCGGACAATGTGCTGACTAACGCTACTCTACAAACTTTACGGAGGAAAAACTTTACTGCGAAACAGATCGGAGAGATAATGAACAAACTTGGTCAAGAGTTTTCAGATCAATCCAAGATTCCTCTTTAAAAATGAAGAATAGAATTATATGTTTCTTCAGAGGCCATGAGAAGCCAAAAGAAAACGAGGACAGATTTCTCTGCCCCCGTTGTGGTTCCAAGATAATTAAAATTAAGTGGTGGGATGTTTAATTTCCTGGGACGGTCCCATATTTAAAAGCGGCCTACAAACCTAGAGATATGATGCACCCATGGTAATAACGATATAGCCATAAATAGATTAGCTCCTGTATGAACCATTGCTATTCTTAACGTATCTCCCTTAGGCATCCCATCGGAAACAAGTAACCCAGCTAACCAAATTGTTCCTGTGGTTCCAATGTTTGCTCCAAGTACAGCGGCTATCGCACTAGGTAGCGGGAGAAATCCACTAGCAACCAAACCTATAATTGCTGTAGTGCTAAGAGAACTTGATTGCCATAATAGTGTACAGATAATTCCTCCAAGAAACATCCAATATGGATTAGAGACAAACCATTCTAAATGTTCCACATTTCCCATGGACTTCATACCACCAGCAAACATCTTTAGTCCAAAGTAAAATACAATAAGTCCTATCCCTACTTGAACTAAAGGTATGTCCCAATATTTTAACATTACCCGCACTCTTTCTGACCAGTTTCGGGATCAATGAAACATGCGGCACCCTCGCCGTCTGGTTCTGTAGTATTAAGTACACCGTACCTCTTACCGGCTAGTCGGAATGTCGTTACCCCTTTTAGTTTCCCTTTCCATCCTTTAAAGTAAACCTCCTTAAATTCCTCAAAGGTTACGGAGTCCCCTACGTTAATCGTCTTGGAACAGGCACTATCAATGTAGGGCTGTACTGCTATCTGAATATTAAGATGGTCATTAGTACCCAGGTCTTCCGTAGTCTCTCCCTTTATCCCATACAAGTTATATACGTAGTCCTTCATGGGCATTACAGCGGGACCCTCCTCTAACTGTACAGTCCTGTCGTACTGTAGTGCAAACACAGGTTCGATACCGCTGGACACATTATCGGCAGTGAAACTAATGGTTCCAGTGGGAGCTATGGAAGTGAGGTGACTATTCCTCATGCCCTGCTTTCGTATCTTCTCTCGTAAGTCCTTAGGTAACCTAGAGACAAACCCACTGTTCAAATACTTGTCTGCTTTGAACATAGGGAATGAACCCTTCTCTACCGCAAGGTCTGAACTTGCCTCATAGGACACACAGGCAAGGGTCTTCATGATCTTCCTAGTAATCTTTACGGATTCGGGAGAACCATATCGAATATTCATAAGCGTAAGAGCGTTGGCTAGGGCAGTAACTCCCAAACCCATACGCCTCTTGTTCTTATGATCCCTCTGTTGTGCGTCCAGAGGGTACTCAGTCCTGTCAATTACGTTGTCCATGGCACGTACTACGGGAGGAATGTCCCCCTTAAACTTACGGAAGTTAAAGGTCTTGTCCTCCGGGTTGACGTACTTAACCAGGTTGAAACTTCCTAGAAGGCACGATCCAAAGGGTGGTAGTGGTTGTTCACCACAGGGATTGGTTGCCTCAATAACTTCACAATAGTTTAGAGGGTTGTCCTCATTAACCCTGTCAATAAAGACAACTCCGGGTTCTGCCCAATCCCAGTTGTTCCTCATGATCTCATCCCAAAGCATACCGGCGTTGATTGTCCTGTAGACTTCCCCGTTAAACTTGAGATCGAAAGTAGAGTTCTTCTCTACTGCCGTCATAAATTCATCGGTAACTCCGACACTGATATTAAAGTTAGTCAGATCGTTATCGTTCTTCTTGGCCCGGATAAACTCCTCAATATCTGGATGATCTACCCGAAGGATTCCCATCATCGCGCCACGTCGATGCCCCGCCGAAACAATCGTCCTGCACACTGCATCATAGATATACATAAACGAAACGGGACCACTAGCAGAACTGTCAAGAGAGACAATCCTGCTGCCGCGAGGGCGAATACGGCTGAAATCGTAGCCAATGCCGCCTCCTCTCCGCATAGTCTCAGCAGCTTCAGATGCTCTAGCCATGATGCTGTCCATAGAGTCTTCGATAACCCCACTAACAAAACAATTGAGCGCCGTAACCTTGCGTGGACTTCCCATAGCAGATTGTACACGCCCCGCTGGAAGGAACCGCATGTCCATTGTAATTTCTTTATACGTTCTACGATGTTCTTCATCATCTGACATTACTCCTGCTTGTCTATTGATTGCTTCCTCAAAACTTTCATTGGGTAATCGGTACTTCATTGCGTGAAGATCGTCACAGGCCTTGAGTGCTGGTCCTACAGAGTTCTTACCATACATTCTACATTCTCCCTTATATTAATGTCTTGTGGGAAAGAGTTCGTTAAATTCCTCCTCGTCCCCTACGTTAGAGTCCTGACTTAAGTAAGCTACAAATTCTTCTAGTGATGCCTTTACGAAGTACGTCACGGGCTGGTTATTTATATCTGCCAGGGTCTTTAAAAAGATTAGGACTTTGGGATCAAGGCCGTCCTTAATAAGACCTTTGAAGTATTCAAGTTCAACCTCTTCTTCCATCGGACTTCTCCTCTATAAGAGCTTTAAGATACCACTCAGCCTTCTTCAAATCCTCTACACCGTTCTTATAACGATAGCGCCACAGGTACTTCATGATGTTACCTTGAAGGTAATACTCAAACCCATCATCCGTAGCTGCACGGATGGCATCTATAGCTTCGACTCCCCTTTGATTATAATGAGGAGGGCTATTGACCATGTCCAATTTTTCTTCTTCTTCTTTATCTACTCCCGCTGCTTCCCGTAGCTTTTCCATTCTAGTTGTCATTGTCCATCTCCATTAATGCTTTCCAACTAATAGGATATAGCTTAACCATCTCTTTGTCAAGCATCTTAGCAACTTCTTGGGTTTCCCTTTGTGTATGGGGGTCAAGTCTTAGCTTACATACTCTGGCCCATGCAGCTAGGGAACCTGTCCAGTACCATTCGGTATACATAGCTTGTGGTAACACCATACGGGCTTGTTCAGGGCAGATGCCATCAGCTATCATATTTGAGTAGCATTGCAAAGCGTATGCGTACAACGGTGCAGCAGAGTAATTAATAGTTTCATCACTACTACCTTGCTTTATATTCTTAGCACGTTTTCTCCATTCAGTAGGCCGGTAAAATCGAGGGTCACTATCTACATACCTACGGCTAACTTCATTCCACACCATACCTACCTGATGTTTCCCTAACTGACGGGCCACAAAAATAGGTGCTTGAATACGAAAGGTAGCTTGGCAGTGACCAAAAGGAGTCCAGTGTTTGTGCTTTGCCAGATACCATATAAGTTTAGCGTCCTTATCCAGTAACACATTTACCAGAGATTGATCGTTAAGATTATAATCACTTCTTTCCCATGTGCTTACCTTGTCAAAGGATACACGGGCTGCATTAACGACACGTAGATCACTACCCATGTGGTCTATGTAACTAACCTTCATGGATTTCCTCCTCATCAAAATCAATATCAAATTCTTCCCGGAGTTTATCCATGTTCTGCTCTATTAAATCATCGAAGCGTTCTATTATGTCCCCACTTTCGATATCTAAGAACTCACATAGAGAATCTGGATCAGTGACTACCGCTAATCTTTTTAGGAACTGTTCAACTGGTAAAGGCATTTCTAATGTCCTCCAAAGTGTACCATTTAATGTTTTCTTTTTCACACCATTCTGCCATTGTCATCCTACTCCCCTTACGTAGTTTTTTATTTGGGTTGTACAGAAGGAAAACAAGCTGAGTTTTCTTTGGAAGACTGTCCCTTATTGCCTTGTATTTCTGAGTATCCCCTACTCTAAAGTATCCTTTAGCTTCCACAAGAATATCTATTCTGTTTTTATTATTACGTCCCACAAAGTCAGGGATATAATTCTTGTGAATGACGTAGGGAATTTTCTCAGATTCATACTTGCATAAGTCCTTCAAGAGAACCCCTGCCGTTTCTTCAAACTTGTTACGATACTTAACCACAAGAGTATCTATTTTTTAGATTTAACAGGGTTAGAAGTCTTTATAGTACGGGTTAACGACTGTGTCATGGCACCGCTCTGAGATACAAAAGGACTACCATGTAATTCCCATCCCTCATTTAAAAGATTTGTAATTGTTTCTTCAAACCTATCATGTCTAGGTGTGCTTACAGCTTTAAATTCTATCATAATTGTATTACTCCTCTAAGTTAAGTTCAGGATGTGGTTTACCCTGCCTATTCTTAGGCACGTTTACCACGGTGGTTAAAAACTTTGGACCTGATCCAGTTAGAAAGGCGCGGACTTCTGGATAACAAATCTTCTTGTATTGGCAATAGGAGCAAGTAGTACCAAGTTTTAAGTTGCCTGACTTGCCATCCTCGACGGGAGAATAGCATCGTGAGGGGCGGTCTGCTTGCTCTACTAACTTTTTTACGTGATCTATCCTTTCCTCAATGTCCCCGGAATAATGCTTATACATTGGGTGATCCTTGTTGTCCAGATCATACTCAAGGACGGAAAGTTTACCACTGTCCCTGTCCATGGCTAACCATGCCCACTTCCGATCCCCTTCTGCATGGGCATAGGCCTTAAGCTGATCGACGTAACCAAAGTCATCCCTTTTTGCCAGGGTTCCGTCCTCAAATTTCATGAGTCCGTACTTGGTTGTGGACTTTACATCGGTAACAACCCCATCAATCTTACAGTCCATGTGTCCCGTTATTCCACCAACGGACACTTGCTTCTGTTCATCGGTCACTTCATGTCCCGTAAGACGTACAAAGAAAAGCAACATCTCTTCAATCAGATGGCCGTACATGAACTTAATTAGGGTATGAGGTTTGATCCTCTCACCACGGTATCCGTTGTAGGAGAACCATTGAACAAGATCGTTTCTACCTACGGCAGACAACCGCAGCTTCCGTCCGTCCCTTGGAGAACCTGGGAGAAACTCTTTACGCATGAGGTCCTTCATAGACTCTCCAAATTTATCTATCTCTGCCTCAACATCGACATCCTTCCCGGAGTTACGATCCTTCATCAGCTTATAGATATCTTGAACTAGAGTATCTAATGTTTTTGTCATTTGTCTCTCCTAAATTTATGGGACGATCCCAGATTTAATGAGTAGCTGCCCAATTGTCTCCGACTTTGTACTCACCATCCAAAGGACAACGCAAGTTAAACCTGTCCTCAACTGCCTTAATACATTCCACTGCCAGCCATCCAAATTTATCGGCATGATCTTCCCTGACTTCTGCCTGGAACTCATCGTGAATATTACCTACGAATTTAAACTCTATATTATGTAGGATAGCATATTCATAGAGCAACGTCAATGCCTTCTTCATAACGATTGCTCCTGCCGACTGTAGAAGTGTATTAAGACAGGCGTGTTCACTTCTTATTACTAACTTCCTACCGTCGAGTCCCCTTAGATGTCCCCGGCGAGAGGCCCTTGAAACTCTTTCTCGTAAATCTCTAAGAGCTGGTGTGTTCTGGAGAAATAATGCTTTAAGTCTTGCTCCATCTGTAGCAGTACCACCGACGATGGAGCCAATCTTTCCGTCCCCGGCTCCGTACAAGAAAGCATAGACAAAAGTTTTAGCAGAGTCTCTTGTTGCAAGTCCAGCAGCTTTCTGGTTTGCTGCATGTACATCTCCGTTGATGATTTCATTTGTGTACTCCTCATCATTCATGTAGTGGGCCAACATTCGTAACTCCAAACCAGCGGCGTCAACTCCAACCAGTTTGTATCCCTTCGGTACTGTCCAACATGATCTACAGTCAGCACCGTAGGGGGAATATGATGCGGGTGTTTGGGCTAAATTAGGACTACTGTGGGTCATACGTCCAGTGACGGCACCTATTGGATTAACCCTGCCGTGAACTCTCCCGTCCTCCTGGACCGCATCAATCCAGGACTGTACCTGTGCCACACGCTTCTGAATCATAAGGTACTCAGCGATTAACTTGGCCTCAGGTATGTCCACTTTGGATAGGGTTCCCTCGTCAACTATGGCTTGCCCCTTCTCCGTAAAGTTAGTGGGCTTCCATCCGAAGAACTGTAAGTGTCTGCCTATTTGTTGACGAGAACCTAGATTAAATTCAGGCCAATCAACCCTACTGAAATCGCCAGCCACAGTATGAAGAGTATCCCCAAGGAACTTAATACCGACTGTACTGAAAGTACCGTCCTTCTTAACCTTGGGCGTGACTCTACGTACAAACGTGGGAAGCGGAGTAAACCTCCTATGTACATCTCGTTCAACCTGGATGCTTCGCTCTTTGAGTTTAGCCAGTAGTCCAAAAGATTTTTCAACATCTAACTTCCATCCATTCTGTTCTTGTTCAGTTATAATTTCCTGTACCTTATGTTCTAACTCAAGAGATTCTCCAGGAAAATTACCAAGGGATTCCCTAAGAGTTTTGTATAGTCTGGCAGTAACTTCAAGGTCCCTCTCACAATACTCAATCATCTCATCTGACAACTTGGACCAATCATCATGATCTCCTTTGGGAAACCCTAGTCTTTCCCCCCATGCTCGTAATGAATGTCCGTTGTCTCGTTGTGGGTTGTCCAAGCGGGACATTATAAGAGTATCGACTAGTTTAACTTGGTCAAAGTTAAGATTCAAATGCTCCCTTAGAACAGGTAAATCGAACCCAATAATATTGTGACCAACCACGCAATCAAATCCATTTATCATCTCCTGTATCTTTTGTTTCTCTAGGGAGGGATTCAAAAAGTTCTCCTTGATCCCTGTCTCTAAGTCCATAGTTCCCACCATCCATATATTCTTCACAGGGATAACGGTGGTTTCTATATCTATGATAAGCGTCTTTGTCATCTATCAATGTCTCACCATTTTTTATAGCTACATGCTCTAGCCTGTGACAGTTACTACATAGTATCACACATTTATCTGCTTCCGCAATAACATCTTTATTGTATAGGTAAGCTAACTTTCTACGCCATACTTTAGCATCAAGACCAAACTTTTTAGTTTCCGGATTACGATGGTGAAACTCAAGAACTTCCTCTGGAAATTCCTCGCCACAACATTCGCACCGATAGCCTGTTCTATTCTTAATATATAAGGACCTATTTCTTCTCCCTCTTTCCATTGATATAGTATTGTTTTTTCTAGTATTCCTAGAACTCTTCATCTTCCACTACCTTTACGTCTGGAGAAACTCCCGCAACCATCCGGCTTGTATCGGTTTCATAGTACAACCAACCGGCATGTCCAGTACGTCCCGTCCTTCGACACTTCACTAGCTGTACCTTAGTACAATTCCTGGCGTACTCATCGTCCGACATCTTGTCCCGGCTCAAAAGGATCGTGTTAAATGCTATCTGATTGATCGAACCCGAACCCTTCATGTCGTACTCGTTGACATCATGAGGGTCCTTGACACTTGGCTTCCTAAGGTGGGACACAATGATAATGGCGGCGTTGGTTTCTTTCGCAATCTTAAGACAACGATCCATGAACTCATCAATCATCCCGTTCTCATTGGACTGCACCGCTGCCTGTAATGGGTCAAGAATAATAACTTCACAGTCCATGCCTTTGATTAGGTAACGCATACGAGAGAACAGATCGTCAATGTCGGAGGACCCCGCATGATCGTCCAGGTGTATACGATCCGACTCCTGTAGCTCATCGTAGTAGGGACGGTACTTGTCGTACTCTCGTTCCTCCTCAGGTATCACCTTGATATTAGTCCCACCAACTACACCGACTACGTTCTCCGTAGTTTCTCCAATGGAGGACTCAAGGAATACCGCTCCGATCTTACGGTTCGTTTCCTTGTACATACCGTACAAAAGATTAGTGACAAACGTAGTCTTACCTACGGAAGTTAATGCACCAATGACAGTAACCTCTCCTGCTCCCATCCCACCGTTCATCATCTTATTCAGCATACCAAAGGACGATGGAAAGGGTATGATCTCCGCTTTACCACGGGTAACAAAGGCATCCCAACAGCTCTCATCCGACAGGGACACAACCCCGGCTGGTTTGTAGTCATCGGCATCCCACCATGCCTTCACAAATTGCTGAACCTTACCGGCCTTCAACATATCACCGGCATCCTTCATGGGTAGGGTAACAACCCTGGCCTTTCCGGGAGAGAACAGACGCACCGCTTCCTGGGAAGCCTTCTTCCCTGCGGCATCGTTATCAAAACAAAGGACTACCTTGTTAAAAGTTTCCAGCCACTCAAGATTTTCTTTGATGTCCTTTGATGCGGCAGCGGCACCACGTTTAATGCTTACGACAGGGTACTTCCCGTCGAACATTTCGGACACTGCCATGGCGTCCAACTCGCCTTCGGTTATGGTCACAAACTTCCCACCGGATGACCACAACTGTTGACCAAACAGCATGGTATTGTCCATCGTTCCAGTGGTATGGAAGTCCTTAGTTTCACATGAGCGAACCTTAGTCCCCACTACATTCTTACTGTCCCTATCGAAGTAGGGATAGTGGTGCTTGTTGGACTCCAGAGTAACTCCGAATTTCTCCACTATTCTCTGGGAGATATTCCGATCAGTGATTGGTCCAGGTGTACCTAGCATCTCTAGTTTCCTTGTTGATTTATGGGACGGTCCCATGTTTTGAACGAGGTCATCAATCTCAGAGAAATCCGACGAGGTTACATGACCACACTTGAAACAGAACCCATGCCCATCGTCGTAGATGGCGAGGTTGTCTCCAGAGGAGTCCTCACCATCCTTACGACATGCGGGACAGGGTCCCTTCTTGATAAAGTTAGAAGTCCTCATCATCTCCACCGTCACCTGAACCACCTTCGGCCAACTCCAATACTTTAATCTTTTTGAAGTATGGAGCTACACCGTGTGTCGGATGCGGCTTGCCGGGTTCCCAGAGGATACGAACCTTGGAACCATAGGGGATGTACTTGCTGCCGAATGATTCACCATCGGCGTCCAGTACGGAGAACCCACTGAACTTGGTTACGAACTTACGTTGCGGCTGGTTCTTGTACTCCCGGAGTTTAACACCCTCTTCGGTGAGCTTCTCCGCCTCTTCGGATTCCAGGGTGAGGACGATGGAATACTTGCCAGTGTCCTGACCATTGAACCGCTCAGTCTCTTCAAGGTTTGAGAAAGCTACAATACCTTCAGTGATCATATGTAATCTCCTTCGTTTCTGTTTACTCTACTATATTAAGCTACGATATCCGGGATGTCAACAATTAATTCCGGGTACGCCTCTTTGAACTCAGGGGTTGCCTCAATTAGACGGAAGTTATCGACAACTTCTGCCTTGTACGTGTCTCCGTACTCCCAACTACCGAAGGTCATGGGGGACCTGGCTACAGTGAACCACCTAGCTAAACCCTTCTCGTTCTTCGGTAGTTGATAGGTCTTAAGGACTCGTAACTCAAAGTCACGCATCCTAAAGATGGCATATGGATTTTCCACTGAACGTCCCTTGCCCATTGGGTTTTTCATTTAGTCCTCCTCCGTTTCAAGAACTTCATACTTCTTCACGTAGTACGTACTGACGCCAAGCTCCGTATCGTTAAGATTGTCCCTCCGCTTGAGGGCATCGGCCTCATGTTTGAACACGGCATAGACGGCAGCAAAGTCATAGCCATCGTATCCGAATACAACCCATACTTCTTCACTCATGACAGTAAACCCTCCAATTCATTCCATCCATCGTCGGCGTCCTCTTTCCCCTCAGTCTGATTGTAGAAGGGATGCCACGATCCTACTTGCTTTTCCGTGTCCCTCTCCATCAGTTCAAACAAACTTTTCTTGAGTTTCACATTGACTTTGTGACCCTCAAGACCACCAGGGAAATACTCAAGGTGAGTCCACTTTCTACCCCGTGTCTTCACCCGTACCATACGCACTCCGCTTCCCACCTTGGAGGACTCATCGGTAAACCATAGAGGCTGCAACATTAGAAGTCCCCTCCCTTTAAAAACTCGTCTATTTCCTTGTCTGCCTCTTTGGCAATCAATTCATTGCGACGGCCCCGGAATACCTTGGGACTATTAAACGTGTTCATATGTCTCGCAATTGGGTTTCGTTTCTTCGGTGATTCCTTACGAGTACGTTGGTTCTTTCTAGTAGACATAACCCTTCCTTTCTCTAAAAAATAAACTAAGAGTGTTGCCCCTAATCGCCCCATATAAGGTCAAGAGGTAAAGTGTTGTTGCTATCGGGACATGCACTCACCTTCTCAGGTTCCCCTTACAACACCCTTAGTTTTTTTCTGGGACCATCCCAGGAATACCTAGGGAATAATTCATAATGATAATTATAATTAACTCCCTAGGTTTCATTAGTATCCTAATGCTATTCTTCCTCAGTGTCAAGAACTATTTTTTCAGGTAGTTCTGCCAGAGATTGGTTGATCTCAGCCATGCAAGTCCCGCATGTGTCAAGAAACTTTCCCGTCCTTACGTCCTTACTAAGTAATTCACTTCCGAATAGTTTAGTGTCGCAAATAATACAACGCATATTACTTCCCCTTTACTTGCCGCCCCAACGAATGAGGACATATATCATCACCAGTTGGAACGTAATTTGAAACCAATCATCGCGTAGCAGGGTAACCAAACCCTGAACTATTTTATCTTTCATGTTATCCCTCTTCCATATTGTCCGGTTTTGTTCCGAAGTTTTTGAACGCTTCGGCATAGGCTTCATAAGACTTCATCCGTGTTGCCTTATTCCACCACCACTGGGGCATAAAATCATACTTTAATTCCATCATTCGGCACCATTCGTCGTAAGTCATCATGCTCTCTCCATCCAATGCGGTATTTCTCTATTAGTCCACTTCGCCATGTATGCCTTGTCACCACGGTAGTAGTTTCGATATGCCTGTATGCTAGACTGTAGTGTTTTGTATTCATCAGGCATACACTGTGGCATATGTGTCATGTCCATACCCTCCCGTAATTCATAAGGACAATACCTCAGATTGTCAACAATTCCTTTTCGTTTTGTGGCGTGTACCTTTCCGTAACGGTGTGTATATTCTTTTTGAGTAGCGTCTAGTAATTGCCACAACCAACGGTAATTGTGCCTATTTTCTCTGGCCCATATGGTGCTGGGATGGTTTTTATGTGTCGGTTTATAGCACTCTATAGCCGGTGTCCCGTCTAGTTCATGGTGCGCCGTTGATAATAGCTGACTATATTCCAGGATCATTTTAACTACATGCTTATCACAGTGCATCCTAGCGCATGTTACTGGGTCCGAATGTAAATAGAATATATTCATGGTTCCTCCTATGTAACCAAAAGTAATGCCAAGAGTGATCCCATTATCAACATTAGTTTCACCATGTCAAGAAAAATCTCACGTTTCATAATTTGCTCCAATCAATGTTTTTTGTAGCTGACATTTTTTACCTTAGGGTTCCAACATGCGCGACAATCGCCACAATTATTTCCCCTGGTATACGCTAGGCACTCTTGTCCTATTGCCTCACCTTGTTTATCGAATACCGTGCTAGTGTTGGGCGAATTAGGCGCACGTCCATTAACCTTGCTACCTGATAAACGCACAACAAGGTTCGATGGCAATGCTACTCCGTCAACAATGGTCCGTTCCTGCGTAGGCAACCAATGCTTTACGTTAGGGGTTCGTTTGCATACCTCAATAATTTGATTGAGCATTGCGCGAGACTGTAAATCCCCACTGTCGAACCAGCGATGGTATTTTTCACCACTCCGTAGGATTTGAAACACCATAGCTTCAATCCACAATTCGGGATCACTTGTGCGCCACTTGTGCAGATTAGCTTTATATCCCTTATCGACGCTAGGCCTAATCTTTTGAAGGCGTCTAGCGTAGCAACCATGACAAGGTGTTCCCTTGATTTGCGCTAACTTACTTCCGACATTACATGCGAAAGCATCAACCGCATACGATGTGCCCGGCATTTTGGTATTGCCTTTTGATACCTTGCCGAATTCCAATGCTTCTTTTACTAACATGACTAGTTGTCCTCCTTCATCAACGAGATTAAATTCATTAGGGATACTACTACAGTAAACCCAAAGATTGCAAGAATTAAAATTGTGATCAATACCATTTCGATATGCTCCAGGTTATCCGTTTACCATTACGCTTGCGGGATTTGTAAACCCATGCACCGAAGCGTATTTCCGTTCTGAATTTTGATCTATATATTGTCATTGTAAAAGTCCTCCAATTTTTTACTTTCGTTGACGTGTTCCGCTATCTCTGTCCAGTTCACAGCACCTAAAAACGCCATAGCATAGTCTTTAGCTAGTCCGTCCGGTGCGGACATATCCACAAAGTTATCCGCTATATCCTGCACATATTCAGGCGATATGGGATACGACACGTCGTCAAAAATATACGTATCAAATATCTCTAAGTTTACACGCCATGTCTCATAGTTAGTCCATCCGTTATATGTATTGTCAGTCATTACTTCTCTCCGTTGTGTTTCCTGGGACCATCCCAGAAATATATTCTAGTGTANCGCCAAGGTAAACCCCTGGCGATAC
>JGI25128J35275_1000044_pt1 | contig 33267 bp, 38 predicted proteins | sample ETNvirenome_2_60_FD_35275 | JGI IMG/M metagenome (IMG submission 35275)
GAGTGGGGAGTATGTGACATACACCCACCGACGAACCAGCCAACCGACCTACAACCAAAACCACACGGCTGCATACGACTACCAGCCAGCGAGCCCTGTGGCTATAACAATACCAACCAGCCCATTGGCTAACTCACACACCCCTGTGTGAATAGCAATACCTACCTTTGCAAAACCAGCAAGCCGAATGACATACGATACATACGCATGGAATACCAGCGACCTGTATGGTAACGCCAGCCAACTGGCTGGTAGTGTTGCGGTCTATAGATTNGTCTATAGAACGGGACACCTCGGTTTACCTGCAAGGTAAACCGTACAGGCAGGCTCTCAGTACCCTGTTTTATAGAACGGGGCCCTGCAGTTTACGCACCGCTTCGCCGGAGCGATGTAGTTTACGGGGCGGTTTACGCTCCTTTAAGCCCACACAGCGCTCGAACAAAAAAAATTTTCAGAAAACTTTTTGGTATACCAAAAGAACCGCTGGCTTTTTACTTCCGACTTACCTAGCGGTTTGTATGGGAGCATTCGATGACGCTTGGATTATCTTGAAAAATCAATTCAAACTCAATGAGGACTTCACTAGTCTGCGAGATGACGCACATGAGGGCAAGAAGGCTAACTGGGATGGCCGAGGGCGCTGGAATGAGATGAAGGACTCGATTAGCGAAGAGTATGGTGACGAGCCGATGCCGGGTGCGAGTTGGAAGCGACCTTTTGACTTACAGGGCTTTGACCCTAACGACAAAACCATGGACTTTGATGAGTCAGGTGCTGCCTTGCCCTTGCATTTTCAAAATCAACTGAAGCGTATACCTATGCTTAACCCGCCTACAGCAAAGCGAATACTACAGATGGCTTTGAACACTGGGCAGGGAATGGCAGACGGCTCTGTAGATAGGCCATACGAGATGTCAGACTTCGTTAACTTTGAATGAGTGAGTACTATGAAACCCTTTGACATCGCTTGGCGTTTGCTCAAAGAAGAGGTTGATGACGAGGCTTTCAAGCGGTCTGCTTACGGTTTAATGGATGAGGGATGGGCTGACCATTTACCCGAAGATTTTGACCATGAAGGATTTAATGCAGGGGATTATAATGAAATTGTTGAAAGAGAATACCCTACAGGTCAAAGTGGACATAGTCCCGGAATTAAAGAATTACAAAGGTCATTATATAATCACTATGAAAGTCCCGAAGAGAACGAGGAGCGTTTTCGTGATTTAATGGATAACCCTACTCGTGAGCCTATACTTGTCGTTAGAGATAAAAATGGAGAAGAGCACATTATCGCTGGACATCATAGAATGGCGGCAAACATTGAGTCCAACAGACCACATCTTCCTGCTTTAATATTGGATATGAATAAGGGTATTCAAACAGGCGAACCAATGAACCTTGCTTTCCGTTTGCTCAAGGCTCCTGTTTATACCGATGACAACCCTCCACCTATGCAACAGAGTCGGCACTATGAGATGCTGCCTGAACTTGACAAGATGGGCGGATACATGTGGCAGTCAGAAGACGGGCTGGCTCGTGGTACCTTGCGACCTGATTATTTTCTAAACAGTTTGATGATAAATAACTTTGAGATGGCTGGGCCAGTGAGGGGGCAGAACAAGTCTCGTCAGTATCTTCAAGACATGATTGACCAAGGGCATGGTCACTTTGGTCACGAGTTAACTGGTACGCATGTAACCAATGTTGAGAGCCATACTGCTGACTTCTGGAACAAGTTAGTCGACGAGGGTATGCTCGATGGCGCTCACGAGCGTGCGAACATACGCACGAACCTAGACGGAGACCAGCACTTTGTCTACGCTTATGACAAAGAAACCAAGCAACCTTGGAATCATGAACTGAGTGAAGAATACGCTGATTATCACGGCTTGCCTACCGATGCGGTCTACGATAATATCTAGGAACGCTTTTATCTTTAACAGCCATAGGGTTCACATGGGCGCATTCGAGAAGGCTTGGTCTGTCTTGAAGTCTAGGACTAATCGAGACTACCCTTTTACTCCAAGTGGTCGGGCTGGTAAGCAGACTCAATATTCCCCTAACTTTACAGGCAATACTGTCCCAATGGTCGGAGGAAGCGTAGACAAAACTCCAACTGATACTTCTAGGTTTGGTGGTAAGCCGATGACATCTGGTGAACGCCGGGCTAAGGAGAAGGTAGGTATGCGACAAATGATGAGGGATGAGTCTGCACCGAATCTTGATGAGGAGGAATAAACATGGGAGTATTCGAGCAGGCTTGGACTATTCTCAAGCGTGAAGACTACAGGCAGGCTGGCGGTACCCTGATTAGAGACTCAGAGGGCCGTGTGTTATTGGTCAGAAGAAATGAACTTCTGCCTGACGGAACCATGAAGCCGGGTGGTTCTAATCATGGTATGTACGAGTTGCCCGGTGGTAATGTCGACCCCGGTGAAACTGCTCAAGAGGGCGTAGCCAGAGAAACGCTTGAAGAGACAGGGCTTCCTCTCGTTAACATGACAGCGCTTGAGCCTAATGTTTACGACGATAAGCAAAAGGTATATCACGGATTTACTGCTGACATTGACCCTAATCACCAAGGTGAATTACAACTCTCAGATGAGCACGACGAGTACAAGTGGATGCACCCACACGAAGCATTGGCTATGAACGAACACCCTGACGGAATGGAAATGCCTTACTGGTTAAGCCAAGATGCAGAGACTTTCTTTAGAGGAATGGTAGATAATAATGATATGCAGGGCGAGCCCATGACCAAGGCTTGGGAATTTCTAAAGGGACCGCTGGTTTTTTACAACTAATCGCTTTAGGCTCACGCATGGGAGCGTTTGAGCAGGCTTGGGCTTTGCTTAAAGGTCAATACTTCCATCCTTCAGTCGGCGGTTACATCGATGATAGAAGTGGTGAAGGTGATGTATCGAGGAACGAAGAGCCTGTGCCTGAAGAGGGATTGCCACCTATGGCTCCACAACAGCCGCCACAGAAAGGACCATTCGACATAAAGGACCCAGCGCCGGGAATATTGCCCGAAGACTTTTGGTCAGACCACTTTCATGAGCGTGTTACCGATAGAAATCGTACAGCCAATGAAAAGGAAGAAGAGGAAGTTAAGGCAAGAGTAACAGAAGCCATACTACCTTTCCTTGACGCTATGGGCAATTATAGACCGGGGGCGCCTAAAAATATAGCAGTTAGAAGTCACATTTTGGGTGAGCACAGAAGTCACTCTCCTGCTAGTGAAGGCGACTCTATTGTTTCGATAATTCGACCTCATAAGATGACAGGTAAGCCTGAACTAAATACAGTAATGCTACGCAATTCTGAACTCAGTAATACCCCTCAACCTTTCAGACCAGAGGCCATGCGTGTAGATAAAGTCATCAACAATCATAATTATTCTAACAACGAATACAAGCGTATGCTTCAACGAGCAGGGCGCATGGGAGTGAACAGAAAGCGAGGGTTTGCAAAGTCAGAAAACCTGCTGAAAGATTCTAAGATTGGAGTTTCAGGTCACGCTCCTACAAATGACCCACGGTTTTGGGAAGTCATGCAACACTACGGTACACAAGACCCAAGTCAAGTTGGAGTTCCTTTCTTACCTTACAACCCAGAATTAGCGACCATGGGTCCTCAAGTAGATGAACTGCTTGCTAATTACGGTTATGAACCGTATTACTTTTCAGGACCGGGTGGGCGGTTTCCTTTACCTGACCTTCAGAATAAAAACTACGAGACAGGACACCTTGCTATATTCGACCCCGGAGTCAAGTCGGCTTCTTTTGGTGATGTAGATTTTACTGACAACTGGAGAAAGATTCACGAGTTAGGGCACGGTCTAGGGCTACAGGACCTCAACGCTAAGTGGGGAGAAGGTCGTAGGCTCGGTAAGGTTGGAGTAAGAAGCCCTCGTGAAATGCTTAGAGCAATTGACTGGGAAACTATGGCACTGGATAACCAAAGAAACTTGATGAGGGAAATTGGTTTAGATATGGACCCTAAGCAATTTAACCGTGACTGGAATACTACAATCGGTGATGCAGGCTTTAGAGCATTGACTGGTAAGTTCACATCTCCAACCGAAGAAGGTTTCGTTCCTCATGATGAAAAGATTTCTCCAAAGCATTCTATTCGTGCTATAGAGCAGCGTGCGGAAGAACTTGGTTTGGGTATGGATGATAACCTAAGAAGCATCAGAGGAAGGAAAGTAGCAAGCGAACCAATGGACATCGCTAATCAGTTGTTGAAATATGATGATGAAATACCGGATTATAGCGATTACCCTGTTTATCAATGCGAAGTTTGTGATAAATACCTTGATGAGTCATCGTATTATCTTTTGAACGACCATCATTATTGTAAAGACCATTACTTTGAATTACTTGATGGTCAAGAGTTTGACCCGGATTTTCAAAGTAAACTCACAGGCGAACCAATGGACCTTGCATTCCGTTTGTTAAAGCGACAGCAATCTTAAAGGCATTTAGTGCTCTCGCCTGTACATGAGCAGAGCATTTTCTAATGCATGGACTATTTTGAAGCAGCGTGGTCACGCCATTATGCCAAACCCAGAAGAAGAAGAAGCCGAACAGCAAAGAATGCAAAGGATGATTGACGATAGAGTAGACAACTCCGACGACATGTCATTTACAATGGATGAGTATAATCAACTTAATTCGCCACTTCGACAACCTAAAGATATAGACCGTGCCTTTGATGATTTTGAAATAGATGAAGACCAGCGTCGTGAATATTTACTAGATTTGTTAACACAAAGAGGTCGTGACAAATCTATAACACAGCACATTGATGCAGCAGGTCAACAGATGGGCCCTATGGCTGATTACCAAAGGCAATCTGAGGCTGACCAAATGGAAGCAGAGGGAATAGATATTCCTATGCGACCTCGTGGTCCTCCTGCTAACATTGGACAAGCGGGCAGTTCAGGCGCTCCTCCTTTGACAGGTAATCCATTTGCTGCTGCTATGCAGCGTATGAAAGGTAATCAAAAGCCTTCACTTTGAGCAAAAGACTTATGCTTAGATTAACTCTGGGCATAATTGATAACCTTGAGCGATATTGAAATTTACGAAGTAGGTCCTAGAGACGGTCTGCAAAATATAGATTTCAATGTAAGTACTCAGCAAAAGATTGATTTGATTAATAATTTGCACAAAGCGGGCCTCAAAAGTATGGAAGTTACCAGTTTCGTACACCCTAGATTAGTTCCTAACATGGCAGATGCAACTGATGTCTTCTTACAAACTAGTCATTTAGACGATTTCGGAGTATTAATTCCTAACCAAAAGGGATTTGATAGGGCTTGGGAAGCGGGGGCCAAGAAATTCAATATATTCTTTAGCCCAAGTAAAGCGTTCAATCGAGCAAATCTTGGTAGAAACCTAGAGCAAGTTTACACAGATTATACAAATATGCTAGAGGACATTGATAGAGATGATGTGAGAGCATATATTTCTTGTGCCTTTGGATGTCCGTTTACAGGTAAACCGAAAGGCTGGGAATTACAACAAGTAGTTGGTATGGCCAGTGAAATGTCAAGTAAAGTGGTATTATGCGACACAATTGGTACTGCTATTCCTAGTTCAATTAGGAGAAGTATAGACAGTTTACGCAGTAGAGATTATGAATTAGCACTTCATTTACACAATAATAAGTCAAATGACACTAATATCTTTCAAAATGTACAGGCTGCTTTAGATATGGGAGTTAATGAATTTGATTCTAGCATCGCTGGATTAGGTGGATGTCCATTTATACCCGGTAGCGGTAGTAATCTTTCAACTAATCAACTACTTCATTTTGCAGAGAGATACGGCTACGAAACTAAAGTAGACATTGAGTTACTTAGAGACGCTACGGAAATGGCTTTGGGTTGGAAAACTAAGTGCTTGGTGTAGTTAGGCTCACCTACACTTTTATTTCTACAAACCCATTCGGCCATATCATGTTGTTAGAACTATTTTTAGTATCGCTTGCTTTTGGATTTACCTTTACTTGGTTTAGTATGAATTTATTTAAGCCAGAAGACCTTGACTTTGTAATATTTGATTCTAGTCAAGAATTGCAGGAAGTATGCTGGAAAGGTCTCCGGCACGGTGAAAAGTGATTAGTGACACCAAATTTAAGTACGGTCCTTCGATGGCGAACCATGTTCTGGGACCTTGTCACATTACTCGCCTTCTTGTGTACATGGGCTTACCTTAACGAATTGACTAAAAAAATTACCGAGTTAAGAAAAGATATTGATGACTTAATGACATTCAATAGAATAGCGAGATACCATGCACTTAATGATGAAAAGACAAAATCAAGGGAGGCCTCTGACGATGAAAGGAAAGCGTAAAAGTATAGAATGTACACATTGTGGATTCCATCCCACTCGTAGAGTCTATAGAAAAATAAATGGCGTTTTCAAGGGAATAGCGTGGTTGTGTGAAAACTGCGGTAAGTTCATAAAAGATTCCGATTAATTGATAAAGTATTACTTGACCGTTTAATTTGGTCCCTGACATTCACTACCTATCGACCTACCTTTTTTGTGTGTTTTCTTTTGCTTATTCCAACAAAGGTCAGGGACCACATTTATTTCTTAGTTTAGTTTAGGCAATACATGGGCGGAGCCATGGATACTGCTTTTCAAATTTTGAAAGGTGACATTGTCATAGTTTCTGAAACTGTAGCGAAGAAATTGTGTCCAGCAGGTAAGGCTGCAGCCAAGCGTAAATTCAAAGTTTATCCGTCAGCCTATGCTAACGGCTGGGCGGTACAATACTGTAAGGGTAAGTTCCGTGGTAAGAAGAAGGGGAAGAAGAAATGAAGTTGAAGCGTAACTCTTGTTGTTGCGGGGGCAGTAAAGAAACTCCTTGCGTTTGTATGCTAAAGGGGGTTATGAAGTGTTCTGCAGAATCTCCTAAATGTCCCTGTTACGCTTTACTTGACAAGCAGAAAAAGAAAGCAAAGAGTATTTCAAAGATGATAGCAGTAAGGTGAGCATATGAACGAATGTACTTGTCATGATGTTCTTGTAATTAAGAATCTTAACAGGTGGTTTAAAGAAAAGTGGGTTGATGTTTCTCGTAAAGATAAAGACGGCAAGCATCCACCGTGCGGCAGGTCAAAGGCCAAGAAAGGTAGCAAGGGTTACCCTAAGTGCAGACCTAGTGTCAAGGTTTCTAGTAAAACTCCAAAGACTTCTGGTTCAATGTCCGAAGGACAAAAGCGAGCAGCGACTAAGCGTAAGCGTAGTAAGAAGCAAGGTGTTGGTGGAAAACCTACTATAGTAAAAATGGTTAGGGTGATTTAATGGAAGGAGAATTCTGTGACTGTTGCTCTCCTTCGGAGATTGCCTTTGAGTTTCTCAAGGCTAAAAAGAAATCCAAGCCTTTTCATGGATACAATAAGAACAAGCACGCCAGAACTGGTGGTCTAAATGCTAAAGGTCGTGCTGCAGCCAAGCGAAAGACTGGTGCTAACTTGAAGCGACCTGTGACAAAGAAGCCTTCTAAACTCAAACCCGGTGGTAAAGCGGCTAAGCGTCGCAAGTCTTTCTGTGCTCGAATGAGTGGGGTGAAGGGCCCAACTAGCAAAGGTGGAAAGAAGACACCGAAAGGTGCGGCACTGGCAAGGTGGAACTGTTGAGACCAATTGATTCTGCTTGGCAAGTTCTAAAGCACGCCACAAGCCCTGAGGCTAAGCGCCATAAATCAGAATATGATTCTAAGTATGAGTCTACTCCTGAGCGTAAAAAATATCATGCTGAACTAAACAGGGAAAGGCGCAAGCGTGGAATCTATGGTAGAGGTGGTCCTGATATGAGTCACACCAAAGAAGGTACAATGGTAGCCGAAGACCCTCATGCTAACCGTGCACGCCACTTTAAGGAAAGAGGAACGCTTAAGTAATCATTTATCCGATAAGACCATGTACTACTTGTTCTATAGAACGCACCGTGGAACACTGGTGGAAAACTCTACTAACTGACCTTATTGCACAGGCAGAATGTGAAGTTTTAATATTAGATTCCGCTATAGAAAAAGACGACTCTTGGGAAAACATAGCGCTTTTGGTCGAAGTATCTGAGCATCTTGATAGGCTTCGACAGGCTTATGATGAGAAAGTACTTCGGCATACACATGCTGAGTCGCAACTCTCCAAATAATGCGGCTTGGTTATTTCTTAAACAACGCATGGGTCAAGAGCAGTCCTATGCTGATATGATTCATCCAGAAGATAAAGAAGCAATTGAAAATTATATGGCTTCTATGTCGCCTGAAAAGCAAAAGGCTATTTCTAAGATAAGTGAATATGTTAACACACTTCCATCTGAAGAAAAGAGTAAATTAACTGCTTCTTTACATAATGCTTATTCTCAAAATGCAGGTAAGTTTTCCGAACTATTACCACCTTTGCACGAAAGTAAAGAATCTAATGAAGTAACAAAGGCCTTCTTCGTACCGATTGTTATAGCCGCTGTGTTTGCTGCTGATGCAGTTAACACTAGTCAAGGTGCAGATGCTAGTTTTGTAGGTAATGTTTTTGCTGATGTAGGTAATACTATATCACACGGTGCTGGTGGAAACCCACAGATGTTTGGAGAAACTAATTATGGTGACATAATTGAATACAATAGTCCTAAGGGTTATGTTAACCCTCTTACTGGTACTACGCATTTTCAAAACGAAGATGCAGGTACATTAGAGAGAAGTGCTATGGGGTTAGTTAGTGGTGTAGGTAGTTTTATCAATCCATTTTCTGCATTTAAAGGAGCAAGAGCAGCAAGTAAAGTAAGGGCTCCCGGTAAAGTTAGCAGACTTACTCAAACAGGAAAAGTTGCTGATGATGCAACGGCATCGAAAATAATGGGCAGAAAAGGAAATGCTGATTTTGCAGACGAAATGCGCCTAACCAACTATGGCAGCAGTAAAGCACCAATGGATGATATACTAGCAGAACAGGTTAAAACAGGTAAAGGTATGGGTAGATTTGGCACAAGGGTTAAGGCTTCTAAGGACACCCAACGAGCAAAAAACATTCAAGACGCAATTGATGCAAATCCACAGGGATTTAAAAATGCACAAAAGTACATTGATGAAACTGGAGGAATGGGTACTAGAGGTAAAATTAACAGACTCGCAGGTGCAACTTACAGTCCTACCAAATGGGGCCGGTTCGGAAACGCTCTTGGAAGGAATGCTTACAGATTACTCCAAGGTAATGAAAGAATGCCCAATCCAATTAATCCATTCCAAATGATTTTCGGACAAGGTCCGGGTGATGTTCCCGGTGGTGGTAATCTTGACACTTCTGGTTTTGCATCAGGCTCTTCTTTTTCTAACACAAATTCTTTTGCAGGAGGTGCCGGAGGTGGTACTGCTGGAGGATTTGGTGACGGATACGGCATGGGCAATGTTTCGAATATAGATTCTAACATGTCACAGCGCAGAGAAGTATGGAACCCATACGCAGATTATTCCACAACTAGAGGACAGACCCTCGCCGGAAGAGGCATGGGGGACCCCGGTTCCTTTGGTGGATTTGGAAAAGGTGATACTATGAAAATTGGAGAAAGAATGTTAAAAGACGCTACTGAATTAATGTATAACAGAAACACCGTAAGTAAAGAAGATGACTGTTGCCCTAATTGTGGGGAAAAAGTTGGTAAAATGGGCTGCATGAAAATGGGCTGCGGTGGTATGAATAAAGCCGACAAAAAACCTGCTGGCGGTATGGTTATAGTCATCGGCTCTAAAGCAGGTCCCGGACCTTCTAAAGACGGTAAGCGTGAAAAGTTAGATTCTGAAAAGGATAAGAAAGAGTGAATTTGAAGACCTGTGACTTCTTAGGATGTCATGGGTCGGAGGGGGCAATCCCTCTCGCAATCTCCGACCCAACCAATTTAGTGATACTTAAATGTATATGGGAACACTTTATGTGTATTATTCTCGTCGGTTGTACCTGAGAGGGGTTTGTAGTGCAACCTGATTATGATACAAGTAGAGAAAGTGACCAAGCAGAAATTAGATTAATGGGGCTGATAATTACACAAGCAATATCAATAGGTATTGCTGTAGGTATATTTGATGCTGGACTTTGGTTAACTTTGGATGACCCAACAGTTAATGGTATAACTTATGCTATGGCGGCATTTGCTATACAAGGTATTGCTTATTATTTATTCAAGATGTTCTTCCAACAAGGTATGGATGAAAAGGCAAGAATGGCATCCCAAGAAAGAGAGCGCAGAAATCGATACCGTTCTATGGAATTTACCTTTGACCGCAGGAGACAAGATATGGAAATGCGTATGCAAGAAGCACAATTAGAGGCTGAACTTAATTGGATGGAAGAAAATCCGGGCAAGACACCTCCTTGGATTCAACAAAGGATGGTAGAGCCCAGTATGTCTACATATGACTTTATTCCAGAGACAGGAGCAAAAGATTCTAGCGCTTTGAGTTTAGGATTGAGTTTTGAAAAGGAAGAAGATAATTCAAAAAGAGTCCGTGGTTCTGACGGTAAATTCAAAAAGAAGGAGTGAAGTAAATGGGCCGAATCTTCAAAACACCTTCTGACGACACAGTAGAAGAAACTTTGAGGATGATGCATACTGCTAACATGGTAGATGTCGCTTATGAGAAAACAATGGGCTGGATAAAGGTTGTTTTCTTTTCAGCACTTACTGCATTCACCGTAAGTGCTCTTGAATTTTACAATGACTGGAACCTATGGGAAGACTCCGGTAACTGGTTAAAGAATACTCTACAAGGCTGGGCCGATTCTATTTTTGATTGAGGTGAAGTTATGTCGATGATGGGAGGCTCTGCACTTGTCGGAGGTATGGTTTTTGCTCGTGAGTTGTGGCATTATTTCATACCAAGAAGAGTAGGCGTATATGGTCCTACTATGGTTGGTAAAACTACACTTGACCGATACATGACTACACCGGGAGAGATGGAAGAAATACCTGAAGGAGAGCGCACTAAGCATTTTAAAATACCCGGCATGAATCGATTTCTTTTACCAAAACCTACTCGTAAAAGGGTTAGTTGGAAAGGTGAAAAAAGAGTTGTTTATTCTGCAGACATTGCAGGAGAAGAGCGCTTTTGGAACCTATGGATTGACGACATGGTTAATCGGAGAGTAGAAGCAGTAGTATTCATGTTTGACCACAGGACTAATCTTGGTGGAGAGGATGCTATACAGTCTGTAGGCGGATTCAAATATTTAGTAGATGCCTTAATTCATAGACAATATAGGTACAGAACACTTAGGTCTTGGTTAAAAGGAAAGAAGTATTGTCCTAAAGTTATAATTTTAGTTGCCAATAAAGCAGACCAGTGGTGGGATGAGCAGGCAAACTTACTTTGGCAACAGCAAAGGTTAGGTGAACATAAGATATTCGACCCTTTCAGAGAGGACCTTGTCCGTTTACAAAAAGCGGGTATACCTACTAAAAGAGGTATGATGGCTACTAGAATTGGTTGGAATGTAGAAAGCACTATGCTTGATATACTAGCAGTATGAGGAGAGATAGATATGGTAAGAAATTTTGGATTTGGCGGCTACGGTAGAGTTCCTAGAAGTGATGCCAATTTGGGTAATATGAGTGAAGCACACATTATGGCATTAAGTCAGCAAGGTAATGCTAATCACGCTCAGTTATTAGAAATGCAGGCTGCACAGCAGCAGATGCAACAAATGTCAGAGAAAACAAATATAGAAGTCCCCAAAGTTAACTTCTATCCAAGCAGGCATCCTGACCCAAGAAAGGCAAGGAAGCAAGATATTAAGCAGGCTAGAAGACTTTTGACTCCTACTAAGCGAAGTATTTTCAATCCACTTAGGTGGATGTGGGGTAGAAAGTATAGATACAATCGTAAAAGTAGCCTTTGTGTTATTGACGGTACAGATTGTGAAGAATTAATCAAGTATGATAACTTATATGCTAAGATTTGTGACGAAGAAACTGGAAAGAGTCTTTGGGAAATGTACTGGAAAAACCCAGTAACTGGAGCGCCAGAAGCATTTGTAGCGAGAGAGCAAGTAACTAATGGTAGGAAAATGAAAGGAACTTATTGTCCTGAGCACTTGCATCTTTACCATCTTTTGTGCAAGTGGGAAGCAGAGGCTGATAAAGACCACAGTAAAACAAAAATGGGCATGAAGGAAATGGTAAAGAAGGGAGTATCTACTGTTGCTGTACCTATTTCTATCATTAAGAAGAAAGATAATACTCCTGAATATCTAAAGAAGTATGAGCCCTTCTTTGAGGAATTACAAAAAGACTCCAAAGTTCAAAGCGGTATCAATATACTACATTACAAAAATCCAGAAACAGGAATTAATGATGTAACTATGATTGTATTTGACTTAAGGTTGTTTCAAAAAGAAATGAAAGGTAGAGAATATAGTATATCTGATGCAATCGCTAACATTGGAATAAACCAAAATCCAACACAAGCGTCTGCTGCTATGGCCCAAAATCAACAACTTTTGGCACAAATGGAAGCGAATGCGACCAATGCTACTATGAATAATAGCGTCGTGGCTCAACCAGAGCAGCCACAGTTACCACAGTAAAGAGGAGATAATATGGGACTATTCGGAAACAACCAGCAAAATAACGGAACACTAAATTTAGGCGTGGGTCAGAGTAACGGTATGGTTGCTCAAACTCAAAATCCATTTGCCCCTCAAAATAACATGATGCAGCAGGCTGCTCAAAATCCTTTCATGTCAGGTATGATGGGTGGCGCTGGTATGCAACAGGGTATGCAACAGGGTATGATGGGTCAACCTATGGCCCCTCCTTCTGAAATGGAAATACAATTGGCACTAATGAGAACTTTAGCACCAATTGACCGATTTATTACAGGTACGCAAATGATGACATTGGTACAGATGATTAATGACATTGTTAGTTTTTCTGTTTTAGAAATACTCAAGGGTGCTAAATTTAATATTAACGAAGACGATAGCACTATGCAATTAGACATTACATCTTTACCAAGTAATCTTCAAACCATGAGTGCTGAAAATGTAACAGGTCAGTTCAATTCTTTACAAATGGCTAGTCAGCAGAATATACAGAATGCAGAAATGCAGCAACAGCAAATTGCAGCATTTGCTCAACAGTCTATGATGGGAGGTGCATTGTCTGCTGCATTGGCTGACGAAGGCTTCATGAACAAAGCAGGTGGTGCTGCTGGTAGTTTCATGGGCAGAATGATGGGAATGAGGTGATAAAATGGTAATGGGAGATAGACCAATGGCAGGGCTTGCATACGGAACAATGGCAATATTTAATCCAAGAAAGAGTGTTATAGTAGACATGGTTATGGTACAATTAATATCTATTATTGTGGCACTCGGTGTAATAATGATTACTGGCTCCGATTCTTTAGAAAGTGATACTATAGCATACTTGGTAGCAGGTATGTTTGGTGCATTATTCATGCTCGGTGGAGTTTATAGTAGAATCTCTAATATCTAGTGAAACATGTCTTCCCCACTTTTTGAGTGGACATTCTGAAGATGACAGGGTAGTTTTTACTCTCATTTGACATCCACATTCTCTACATCTGTTACTACTATGTTCCCAACTAGGACACTCTTTACATATGTCCATTCTAATTTTTTTGACATCATCAGGTACAAATCTCCTCATGAATATGTCTCTACTTGCTTTAGCAAGGTCTTTTGCAGTCTTTATTGAAACAGGAACGCCCATTATTTTGGGCGTCGCTCTAGGTAGTTTCATATCATAATCTCGGCAGTTATTATTCAAAAGCATTATGCCTATGTACTCAATGGGACCGTCATGGGCGGTGAGCGTCAGACAAAACGGTCCTGCCCTTTCTGCCAGCACGAAGACCGTGATATGTTGGAACAAAACATAATTGACGGTATAGTAGATGTCAAAATTTTAGATAAAGATATGGGTTGGAGAGCCAATACTGCTGAGAGACATATGAATAATCATGCAGGCGAATATCATAAAGGTGCTAACCACTCTTGTGTAGTTTGTACAAGTGATGATAGAAAAGCGCTAGAAGTTGCTTATTTTGAAGGTGATAAGACTACTGAAGAGATAGCAGCAGAGTTAGATTGTAGTGAGCAATTAGTATTCAGACATATGAAACACCATTTCCAACCTTTAGTAAAGCGAAGTGCTACTGCAGTTGTTGCAGTAAAGGTAGGTGAAGAAGTTGATGTTTTGCGTAACAATGTGGCAGGACTTAATGGAAAACTTACTCAATTTATGACAGAGACTAGTATTCACGACGATGGTGTCATCAGTGACATGGTTAAGTTGCATAAAGAAGTTAGGGAAACTCTCAAAGATTTAAGCGCTTACCAAGAGAAATGGGCTGAGCCTACACAGAATATCGCCAACAATACTATCAATGTGCTTAAAGTGGAGTTAGGTAAGGAAAGTCCTGATACTTGGAAAAGACTCAAGGCTAAACTACTTGCAGCAGAAGACATTAATTTAGACGAAGAAGTTTTAGATATAATTTGAGGTGATTAAAATTCCGGCTAATATGGGTACAGGTTCTGATACAAGGATGTATAGTCCTCGTTCAGAGTCGATGCTCGGTTATACCAAGGATGACGATGATTACCGTCACGGAGTAGGTGACCCTGAAACCATGGAACGCATGCGTGACAAGAAGATGAAGGAAAAAGAAACTGCAGGAGTAGTTGATGATTTACCTCATCTTAAACTTGAGAGTCCAAAGCCTGAACCAAAAATGCCAATGATGGAAGAAGAAGAGCCAGTTATGGATGATGATAATGAAAATGCTAGAGGTGCAGAAATATCACAGATGACTGGAATGCCTGATACAGGTAACTTAAGTATTGGTAATGCTACTGGTACAAAGCCAGACGCAGGCGGTCAATTGGTAGCCATGAGTGAGCCAATGGATGATGCTTGGTCTACTTTGATGAAAAGCCGACTAGATAAAGTCAAAGGTAAAGAGTCAAGACCATGGCATCAAGAGCAGTTCGATATACAGCCCGGCGGTGCTGACATAAGTACCGCTACTTCTCGTAGAGCAAAGTTACATTCTAGGTATGTAGAGCCAAGTAAAAAACATGGCCTCATGCATAGTCCACTTTCTGTACACATGTCTCACTTAGGTGTGGCTACAAAGCAACCTCTCAAATTATTCCCAGAAAAATATAGACAACAGATGGGTACTATGGACAGGAGAAAATTGATGGGTAATATTCCTCAACCTATGGCTGGTCACGCTATGGGTCCAGAAAGAACATATGACCCTAAGCCTCCTAAGGCAAGTGCTACAGAAGGTCTGAAAATTACTGAGCCTCGTGCTCCCAGACCAGCCAGTCAAAGTTTAACTAAGTCTGACACTCTAAAGGTAATCAAAGAAGACATGGAGGAAATTAGAAAGAAAATGGAATACATGCACTTCGCACAAATCAGACAACTACTGCGTCGATTGAAAGATGTAGCAGAAAAAAGAGAGAGCAGATTAAAGGCGGCAGTATCAGGCGGTCCCGGAAATAATAGAGAAACTGGTCATAGAGAAGGTGCAGATGGAACTACTAGTCCTAATGGTGCTACAGAGAATCTAAATTCCGAAGATGACCCTAAGAATTGGGGAGCGCCTGCTACTCTATTTGCAGCCAAAGGTAGTGGGAGAGTTGGCTGATGTTCAAAGTACACTTTCCTGCAACTAATTATTTCGATAATCTACCGAAAGTGCACGGCTCAGATGTTTTTCTAAAGGCTCTGATAATATCTCAAGAAATCAAAAAGAGTGCACTTCTTCATTACAGAGTAGGTGGGGAAAACAACCAAGGTTTTGTTCACACTTGGGCACCGGAAGAGGCAATTAATTCAGACCCTAACGAGCCAGACCATCCTCCTTGGAGCCATAATCCTCAAACTGGTAAATTGATATTCAATCAAGACGGGACTCCTTTCGGACATCATCCCATAGATTATGTCAACAAAGACTTGTCCGAAAAGTTTGGACCAGAAAGGGCTAGACAAATGATTGACGGCGCTATCGAAAGATATAATGCAAAGCATGCAGAAGATAGCAACCATTTACTTCCGGGTTTTGATAGTCCAGAATGGAGAAAAGTTTTCGCAGGTGATTATATTGACAGAGATACCCACGCTTCAGAAAGACAAGTTAGAGGAGATACACCTTTGTACGAAGGTGGACCAACTCCATTAAACACCTATTCCATGAACATGGGCAATGTAGACCCTCGTACTGGCTCAGACCAAGGTGCATGGATTGATGGCGGGCATGTTCATTTTCACAAAGAGTTAGGAGAAGAAATGGAATCTATGGGTGTACCTAGGTCAGAGTATGCTAAGTTACCTTATGTTAGATATTCTGTACTAAAGCCTAATTATTTGACTAATGACCTAGTAGTTTCTTGGAACAAAACCGATGCTGCAAAAGCAGGTGTTAGTGGTTCAGCGCCTGACAATTATTTACACCCTGTAGTAAGAGACAGATTAAATTCACAAAGGGCACATCCCGAAGTACACGCACATCAAATTGCACATTTGTTACCTGATGTATTCTATCATGGCGCTACTGGTAGTGGTGGTGGTAGAAAGAAAGGGGGAGAAGAAGACCCGGTAACTGCTGGAGAAAACTTAGCAAGAATTATGCAAGAGGCAGGAGTCGATACTGAAGGATACAGTCCTGAAGAATTAAACCAAATTGCTGGTACAATGGCTATGAAGTTATTTTTCAGCCGTACTCATAATTTACAAGGCTCTGGTGGAGGGGCTGTAAAGAATACAATAAATGACTCTTTTAGAGAATTAGGTAGTCATCATAGTGATGAAACATATGGGGACTACCGTACACATGCAAAAGCAGGAGTTGCTACTGGTGGGCCGAATTATCATAAAACTGCTAACATGAGGTCAGCGGATATAGTTGCCCATCTAAACAATCTTGCACATAAGTATACAAAAGAAGGTATGGGTGAAGAAGAAGCATTGCAACAAGCGGCTGCTAATTTTAGAAGTCACGATACTAAGAGAGCAAGATATGCTCCTGTAGAAGGATTGCGTGAAAGAACTGAAGATTTGATTGGTAGAATTATGGGTCAACAAGGTCATGAAAAGTTAAACTTAGGAACTAATCTACCACAAGGTCGCATAGAAGCAGGTCTACCACAAGGTTTTGGTGAACAGATGACAGATGTTCCTGACCACTGGAGAAGGAGAATTGTTGGAACTAGTGACCTTGCCCCCGCTGGTAACAAAGAAAGAGATACACCCTTACCTACCCAACCTGAAGTACAGCCTCAACCTCGACCACAAGTACAGCCACAAGTACAGCCACAAGTGCAACCACAAGCACTACCTACTCGTCAAACTCAACTTCCAGTTAGGGTCATGCCTACATCTATGGCTCCTAGACCTGCTACTCCACAAGAAGCAGCATTTCAGCAAAATGTAGGTAATCCTGTTACACAGCAGTTTTTTGACCCGATGACGGGTGGGCTTGTGCAGCGGTCACAAGATGTTGTGTCTGCTATTGACACTATTCGTAAGAAAATGGGATATTTTGAAGGATTCTTAAAGGGGTATAGGAATGAGTAAAATCTTAGTCAAATCCCCAGTTAAGAACAACAAGGTCTTAGTTAAGGCTACCGTAACTAGCGGAGGGATGGATGACTCTGCTGTACAGTATGATTTGACAGGCAAGCCTGTATTTGTTATGGGTGGTGGTAAAGGAGCAACTGGTAAGACTGCTGCACAAAAATACTTGGCTAGATTAGGTGGCGCTGCCGGTGCTGCTACCGCTGCTCTAGGTCTAGGTGGCGGTCAAAAGCGAACTCTTGGAGAATTCGTAGGTTCTGGAATTGGCGGTGGCTACCAAGGTGCTGACTTAGGTAACAGACTTGGTAACTTTTTGAGTACAGGTACTCAAAGAGAAGTTGCTAACCTTAAAGAATCTCAGAAAAAATTGAATAACCAAAGAGCCGCTTATAGAAAATTAGGACTACCTATACCAGCAGAACTGGGAGGAGAAAGAAGCGGCCCAGTAAGAGTTCAATCTAGTGACCCCTATGAAGGGATGAGAGGAGGTGGCGATGATGAGATGGATGCTACCAACGCACAGGCTGCTAACACAATATTAAGCACAATTCAAGATGCTAAATCTGGAACAAAAATAGAACCAGAAAGTGAAGTTGCAGTTACTGATAATTCTCTTCCTAATATAGATACAGCATTGGCTTCTCTTGCTCCCGGCGGAGGAGGTAAAATAACAGATTACAACAGAGGGCAAGAAAGAAGCAGCCAAAGTATGTTTAGTAATGCGGCTGTAGAAGGCCTCGGTCTAAATACTCAACAGGTAGACCCTATGGATGATTCACCTTTGCTGGGTAATCTTGGAGCAAGTTCCATGGCTCCACCGTCAACAAGCGGCGCAGCCTCTCAATTAGCAGAAGTAGACTCTGCTTCCAATCAGAATATGGCACAGCATGGGATGGATGATGAAAGGTCAATTACTTATAGTCCTGAACAAATAGAAGCAGCAAAGAACCTTATGGATAGACAACAAATAAACCATCCCGGCGATAGTGTCAATTGGAATCAGTCACCTAATCCTAATCAAAAAGCATCTGCTGATGCGGCAAGAAGAATGGATGCGTATGGTAATTTCCAAGATATGGCTAACTGGGATGAGGAATATGACATATTCGACGACGCTACTTGGAAAATGTTAAAGGCATTCAGGCTTTTGAAGATGTTAACTTTCTATCCTCGATATATCAGGAAAGGATTAGTACTGGTGGAGTGATGAGATGTGGAAGGGATGGATGAATTCGTCAGGGACATGGACCTACAGATGTCTTCAAAGTCCTTTGAGTATTTCTTCACTGAAATATTGGAATTCGAGTTTTCAGACCATCACGAAGATTGGCTAAAAGGCCTCAATGAAAGTAGAAGATACTGCGTCAAAGCGAGCCGTGACCACGGTAAATCTGTATTTTTCATGTCTTATGCCCTTTGGTTAGCGGCATTTAATCCAAAGACTCACATCATGATATTCAGTCACAGCCTAGAGCAGACCCTTGAGCACATGCGTTTTATCAGAAATAACATAGAATCTTCTGACATACTCAAAGGACTAAAGCCTCAAGGTAAACCTTGGGCTAAGTCTTATTTCGAATTCACTAATGGCAGTCGTCTTATGGCTAAGTCGGTTGGTGGTGCTACTCGTGGTTTCCACCCTGATGTAGTAGTATGTGACGATATTCTTTGGGGTACAACCTCAGGTGAATTACAAAGGGCAGCCGACTGGTTCTATACTGTTTTACTTCCGGTTCTGCACCACACAGGTAGACTGATGATGGTCGGTACACCGTTTAGTTACAACGATTTGTACGCTGAGTTGGAAGATAAAAAGGCATTCAGAGTCGAAACTTATCCTGCTATATTATCTAATGGTGAACCTCTTTGGCCCAGCCGATGGCCACTTGATGCACTTAAGGTACGAGAAGATTCTATGCCAGCGATTAAATTCGCTCGTGAGTATTTGTGTGAACCTATCCACGACATGTCAAGTATGTTCCCAATGACTCTGTTAGAAAAGGCTAGGGATAAAAACTTGGTATTACTTGACAAAGCAGAAGAAGAGTTTGATGAAAACGGGGAGTCTGCGGGCATATTTGGTCAACACTTTGTAGGCTGGGACCCTGCTATTGCATCTGATTCAAATGCAGACTACACCGCTATGACTGTTCTTAGAGTGTTACCTGATAGTGAAGAAAAACAACTAGTGTATGTTTTGAATGAAAAGGGACTTGGTGGTGCTGCTCAAAAAAGACATGTCATATTACTTAACAATAGATTTCAACCTGACTTAATTGAACTTGAAGGTAACAACTTTCAGCGTATGTTTGAGGCGGAACTTAAAGAGATGAGAGATGACATTCCTATCAAGACATTTATGACAACTCGTCAGAGAAAGGAAAGTATGTTTATGTCTTTATTGATGGCCTTTGAACAAGGTAAAATCAAGACGCCTTGGGGTAATGAGAAGAGTAAAGAATTCACTCGTACATTAGAAACTCAACTTAGTAGATTCGGTATGCAGAAAAATGGCCGGTTAGAGTCTGTCGGTACTCACGATGACTTGGCTATGAGTTTAGCATTGGCTAATTGGGCTACTAAAGAATTCAGAGGAAGTGTAGTGTCATTAGACGATTACATGCCCGAATTTGATAATTTATTTGGAGAAGCGCCTAGAAGTAGTGTAGCGGGAGCATGGTTTATCGCATGACAGTAACAGTTTTATGATACCAAAAGTGGGGCAAGTATATGTGGGGTTCGTTATCAGTTGGGAAATCAAACGATTTTCTTGAAATGGATAATCCAATAAAATCTATTGTAGCCTCTACATTGATGTCTCATCCTAAAGTAGATGAGGCTATAGCAAAGTCAATTGCTTCTGAAACTATTATATTCGAAGAAGCAACTTTACCTCAAGTGAATTACGCCCCATTCTGTATAACTGGTGAAGGTTGGTTTGAAGACAAGTTAGGAAAAAGCGCAACTGATATTGTAAAGGAATTAAGAAAGGCTCGTAGAATTCATAAAGATGCCAAGCACGAAATAGATGAATTGATTTCTAATGTTATCAAAATAAAATCTATGGAAGTAGAGGCCACTCTTCATAAGTTAGATTGGGCAACCCCATACCATGATACTATGCGGAGTCTAGGACTTAGTGATAAATCACTAAAGTCTCTAAGGCTATTTGGTAAAAGTAGGGAAACTAGCCTTACTAGAGCATGTAATTTATGGGACAATGCAGAATCTACACTAAAGCAGTTAGATGAATTTCAAGATGTATGGGGTGAAGAGGAGCGACTGACATGGGTAAATGCCATGCAGAACAAACAAGACGCCCGTAAAATGTGGAAAAGTGCCCTTCATCAATTTGAAAATTTATCTAAAGAGCAACAAAAGTGGATGAAATTAGCCAAGGAAGAGATAAAGACACATGGCTCTATGACTGCTAAAACGATTACAGGTAACCTTATTGAAAAGGGAGTACCTAGATTGAACCGCAATAGAATGTCTAAATTGCTAAAAATGTACGGTGAAGAAATCAATATTATTTCTGGTCACCGAAAAGGTGAATATATGTGCATGGACCGAGATGGCTTGATTATCAAAGACCCTTGGGCTTATGCTGCTGGCTTCCTTGACGCTGATGGTTATATCACTATCACTGAAAGGGGTGAGCCTCGTGCAGGATTTATTGCTACTGGTGACAGAGGTAGAATTCACTGTGAGCAACTTCACAAAAATATAGGCGCAGGTAAGTTACAATTAGACCAGAAGGTGTACAAAGATACTCAAAGAAGTCAACATAGAGTTAGTTTCTATTCAAAGGAGGATTTGTCAAAATTATTAGCAGGCATTACTCCACATCTCCGTATGAAAGATAGACAAGCGAAGGCTGTATCCGCTTATCTAACAGAAACTGACCCAGTTAGAAAAGATGAAATTAAAAGATTTGTTCAATTTTCTAATAGAGATGGTACCACTAAAGGTGAGGAATCACTTAAAGAGTGGGGAGTAGACCGAGATACAGTAATGAGTTGGGGAACTGGGGTATAATTATGGCAGAAAAGAAGGGCAGAGTAGCGAGATTATTGGAATCAATAGGTAATCCATTCCGCCGTAGAAGAACTCCTGAGCCTCAGATGCCTTTGTGGACCACTGGTATACAAGAGCCAGTCCTTGTACAAGGTATTACTATACCTGCACTTTATGCTGTATCGAATGAGAATCTTATTCTTAGGACAGTGTTAACTACATTACAGCAAGAAATATTCAGAAGAGGTTATTTTTGGGATGAGACATTTAAGAAAAAGTGCGTTGCTTGCGAAAAAGAATATCAGCACGATGTCGATGTTTGTGAAGAGTGCGGCTCTGCAGAATTAACAAAGCCTGACCCGGACCAAATAGTGTATGCGAAGTGGTTGTTAGAGCAGCGCAACTCTATGGAGCAAAGTTTCATGGATGTACTTAGAGAAATAGAATATGATTTGAATATTACAGATGATGCTTTTCTAATTTTGATAAAAGAATACTATATTGATGAAGAAACAAACGAAGTACAATTCTATAGAATAAAGGAGATAGTCAGAGGTGACCCTATCTTTATGCGTATTATTGCGGATAAGAGAGGGGTTAGGGGTGGTAGATTTAGAATATGCCCTATTCACCGTAACAATGTAAAATCATATAGTGAGGAAGAAAAGTCTTGCGATATATGTGGTCATGAAATGGAAGATGTGCACCATGTAAATACAGCAGGTGCTGGTAAAACCCAGTACTATCTGAAGGGCGAAGTAATACATGTAAGTAAGTATCAACCTTCTAAGTTGTACGGGCGCTCTCCTGTGTCTACATTATGGAGGCAGGCTATGACATTGACTGCGATGGATAACTACATGTATACATCTTACAGTAAAAGAAGAACGCCCAAAGGTTTGATTTCTGTTACTACAGACAATTTAGAATCTATGAAGTCGTTTTTCAAATCTATGGATGAAAAACTAGAGCGTGACCCTCACTATATCCCTAAGATTGGTATAGAATCCAGTACAGGTAAAGGGGGAGTCAATTGGGTTAAGTTCATGGATACGCTAGAAGAAATGCAATACATACCTGCTCGTGATGAAATGAGGCAGCGTATTGCTTCTTTCTATGGTGTATCTAATGTATTCATGATGGATACTGGTAAGTCTGGTGGACTCAATAATGAAGGTATGCAAATATTAGTTACAAACCGTGCAGTAGAATTTGGTCACAAAGTATACACTGAACATTTGTTCCCTAGATTAATGGAAGAGATGGACATTACTGATTGGAAACTAACACTTTATCCGAATGAAGAAGAAGACGAAGTTACTCGACTACGCCGTGACGAGATGGAAGTTAACATCGCTCAGAGAATGATGATGATGGGCTATAAGCCTCAGTTATCTGAAACTGCAAATAGAGATATAAGATTCGTGTACAAGCAACCTGACCCAGAAGAGGCGGCTATGCAGCAACAGCCTCCTATGGGAGGAATGCCTCCGGGTGGTATGCCAATGGGAGGAATGCAAATGGGCGGTGGTATGGGCACACCCGGAGCACTACCAAGTCGTAATATAAATCCTCAACAGGCAGCAGCCATGGCTAGACAAGCACAAGGTGGAATGCCTCAGCCGGGAGGAGAGGGGCAAGGAATACGAACTCCAAGTGGACCAGCAAGTCCTCAAAACAGAACTAGCATGGGCTCAGGCTCACCAATGTCAAGTGTTCAGCAAAGAGGCTCCCAAATGGGACCAGTTCAGCAAGCAGGTCAGAATATAGTAAATGCCCGTAACCCTAGAGGGGCTTAGGAAGTTTAAAGTCAAGTGGTGTAGTGGGTATTCGCATGGACTTAAAGAAGTTAGACCCTATGGCTAGAAAAATGCGTGTACATATTGACGGTTTTTACAAGGCTATCGAAGACAATGATACTAGCAATGCAGGTACGCATATCAATGAAATTTTGAAGTATGCACAGTACATGTCCAATGATGTTAGTACTCTGATTGCTAAGGCAAGCCATCATCCTGAAGGAATGAATCAAAGATTCGCTGGTGGTGCTCCTGTAATGAAATTCAACAGAACAGAAACAGTACATCCTACTACTGACAAAGTCTTACCGGGTACAATCCGTACTAGTAGAATAGGAAGCATAATGAGAAAACAATCTAATCGTAGTCTTTGAGGTGAAATATTATGTCTGAAGAGGGAGAGACTAATACAGCAGAGCAACTTATGGGAGTGCTTATTTCTAAAATGGAAAGCATGGATAGTGACCTAGTTGCTCTTAAGAAAGAAAACTATGAATTAAGAAAAGCAGTAAGTAATCCTAGCGCAATGCTAAGGAAAGCAGGATTTGTTCGTGCAAGAAACAGTGCACCTGAAGGTATGATGCCTGATGAATTTAGAAACGAGTCTACTGATATGATTATGAAAGGTTCAGATGGACAAGACATAAATGTTCCAGAAACAAATGCTGACTTCCATAATATGGAATGGGCAGATATTCATGAACTGGCTGAGAGGGCTAAGTCTTCTGGAGCCATTGGAAATACAATAGAATAAGTGAAGTGATAAAATGAAGCCAAGGTTCGAACCAATAAGTGAAAAGGCATTAGAGTTACTAAAAGCCGCTAAAGATTTAGAAAATAGAATTGCTAAGAAAGAAGGAAGTCAACCTGATTATAGCAGTCAAAAAGAAGGCTCCGAAGTAGGGCACGCTAGATTTGAAAGAGCCAGAAGCGGAGTACCTAACGCATTCTATAACACGAATAATGTAGTTCCCGAAGTAGAAGATGTAGCGAACAAAGGTGCGATAATGGAAAACAGCGATGTTGCTACAAGAGATTCACCATATTACCCTAATGCTTTCAGTACAACAGGTGCTCTTGAAAACTTCACTGGGGACAAAGGTACCCCAATCCAAAAGTCTCTCGGCGGCTCTGCAGAACGCATGGCTGTACAAGACCTCCAAAAGTCTGTAGACCGTCTTGCCAGCCGTTTGAATTAAACGGCGGGTGGTTAAATGAGAGAGACTGCTTTAGACATCCTTGATAGAAACCGTAATACTTTCTTGAAGTCTATTGCAGACAACATTGGTAAATCAGACGCTGGTGCAGACTTTTTCTTATCTGCCGTTAGTGCGGAAAGAAAAGGATATATTTTGTCTAATCAAGATAATTCTTTAATTAAGACTTTTTATTCTATACTCAAGCAAGGTGAAGAATATCCGAAAAATGTTGGTGAATATTGGGGAGTGATGGACAAGGACTCTCCGGCTGGTAACATAGGTACTATGGGCGGTCAACTCATACAAGGCTCATCTTATGATTTAGATAGAGTAGTTCAGCCGCAACCCAACCAATCATTAGCGGGTATGAATGTCAATCTTGCACAAGGTGATGCAAATGACGCTTACAAGAACCATAACCCATTAGACTACCGATTCAATGGACTAATGTCTCGCTCACAAAGTACTGGTGTACCTGCTATGATTGACAATACGCTAGACTTTTACAGACCTCCTTCTGTAGGTGCTGACCCAAGAAGTTTAATTGATGGTCAGAAAGAAAGGGCTTGGGATGATTATTATGGAGATGATGAAAACCATGCTTTTGTTCTAAATCATCACCACTATCATAAACTCCCCGGCGAGGGAATAGAATCGACTCAGCATCACGATTACGAAAAGCATTTCAATAACTGGAAAACAAGTAACGCTGATTTAGAAATTCAACTTAAAGAACAAGGCTACAGTGATATGGAAGCAGAGCATGAAATGAGACTAAGGCACCTTGATGAGGCTAAAAATAGATGGACTTCAGNTGATAAGGATGAATCTGGTATACCTCATGGACTGGGACTATTCGATTATTTATTCGGACTAGAGTGGAAATCTCCAAGCCAAAGGCAAGAGATATACAAGCACATGCAAGATTGGGGTTTAGGGGATAAACATAGGACAAGTATAGGTTCTGATAATCACACGCATGTTGGTAGATTAATTAGAAACTTTCAACAACGCTTTGCTGGACTTCATGACCACTGGGTAAGGTCTCCTATACATCCGGGTCAGCCTGTAGAGTTTGTACCTCAGCCTGTTGGTAAGCCAGTCATTAGGCCAACATTAAACAAAGAAGCGTTAGACCACATTGGTGGTTTTGACAAAGCGATGGATTGGCATTCTGGTATGCAACCTGAAAGGCCTGACTCACAAAAGATTTCTATTGTAGATGGTAAATTACAATTTGGTGGAGCAGGTGCTTTGACTAATGGTTTGCGTAGGGGCGAATTGTTTAGATTAATGAACATAGACCCTGCTACCGAAGAACTTTACAGAGATGGTGAGCACCCTGATTATGAAAATTGGAATAGCAAAGACCCTTCAAATCCATTTACTCAGGAAGATGTAGACAAGGTATTGCAGTATCTTGAAAATGCAAATACTAGTGACGACTTTGGGGTTATGGCTGAAAACGCTGGTATGTTTCATTATGGTCATCATATCAGTCCTTCACATTATCCAGAATCAATCACTCAAGGTGAAAATTCAACTTTAGCAACCCATTGGAATCAACCGTTTGTAGGTGGCGGATTAGGTAAGCATCAGAATGATTTGTTTGCTATATTACACGAAGCGAGCCTACTCTATGGTCCAGATAATTTATCAAACCTAATGAGTGAAATGCCGGAAGAATTAGAAGGATATGATAAATACTTTGCAGAATTAGAAAGAGCAAACCAAGAGCCAGATGTCCCTAAAGAACTCAAACCTACTATGGGGCCTAGAAGTCAAAGAAGAAGTTTATTATTTGACAAATATGGAGATGATGCTATTGGCATTAGGCACTACATTGACACCGAAGGAGAAAAGTTGTCTAACGGTATGCTAAATGCAATGGCACCTTTTGGTCAACCTGAATCTGAAATAGTAACAGGTAAAGAAACAGCCACTCAGAAAAGAGGGTACACGGTTGTAAGAGGAGATGCAAGTAATGCAGAAACTAATCAGCATCCTCATAACAAATTTATGAGTAGTAAATTAGGTACAAGAAGAAGGAATTGGGAGAGGCACTTTGGTTCAGTTAATCCATCTATTGATAACATAAATCGTAAAGAATTGTTTGACGCATATGGTGATAATAAGGCTTGGAACAAATTACAACAGACAATTTCAGGCATGCTTTCTGGCACTATGGGAGGGCATAATCCATTTATGGGCAAGGGAGGTACTGCTGATTTTACAAGCGCTCAAAGAAAAATGGCTCACATATATCACAGAATAGGTACTATGATGCATATGGCAGGCAGTCCTTTTTCGAGGGATAATGGAATAAGACCGCTTGGTCAACAGGAGGGTTCAGACCCAACCGCTGCTAATATAGAAGCAATAGAAAATCTAAGAATGGGTAGACAAGTAGGTATGGGTAGAGTCCAGCCAGATGAAGACATGGAAGGGGAAAAGGCCGCAGCGACAAGTGAAGAATTGATGAACCACTTATTCGATAAGGCTAGGTTTATTGAAGATAAAATGAATGACCCTGATTTATCTGAAAAGCATAAGTCACATTTGTTGCATCAATTAGGTGAAATAAATAGTGAACTAGATGACTTAGAGGCACAAGGTCTACAAGAATACGAAGGAACTGGTGCTGACATAGGTGATAGACAGCATCAGACGCACGGGCCTACTGAGTTTAATAAATTGAGAGCAGACCATGAAGCCATCTCTCAAGCAGGCAATCAGATTCAAAATACTATATTGGGTAATAATCCTGAACTATGGTCTCAATTATTTGATGAAAGTTTACCGATAGAAGTATTAGATGCAAATAAAAGAATGCTTGCTCGTATGTCTAACGATTATCTACACATAGCACCTCATGACTCGCATGGTATAACTACACAAGGTCTTGGTAAGCATATGGTAGAGACTAAGATGGCAGGTCAAGGTAACCCTAACAAGGTAAAGGCCTCTGTGCACAATAGTAGAAATAAAATTAATGTTAATACTTCAGGAGAACAGGTTGCTGAAATGCTTGGGATGGATTACAATAATGAAAGGCAAAAGGCAACTATAGATTCACTGTTAGAAAAAGTTGCTTCTAAAACAAATGACCCTAACTTAGAGTTCCCAATAATGACTGTTGAACAATTGTTGTCTTCTACTGAACACTATGGTGACCTAGGTCAAGGACTATCTGAAAGAGCAAATAGAATAAACACCAAGCGTTCATTCAAGACTCATGAAAGTATAGTAAATGCTGCCAATAGGATTAGGCGTGAGTTAGCACCAGTAACAGGTAAGTCAAGGACCACTAAACTTGGAGTTGAGGAAGGTATGGCTGCACTAGGTCTTGATTATCATGTAGCACACAATCCTGACCCTTCTGCTGAATTATCTACTCAACCAACCACAGCAGGTGGTCAAGCGAAGTTTACTTCAAGAAGATTTAGAACTTTGCAAGATTTATCTAGTATACTTATCAGTGACCCGAATGTAGAGCCTCAAGAATTAGAATCAATAATGGCACAGCAGTTAGGATTAGGTGATGTAAAGGTAGATGCATTTGGACCTAATGCAGAAGGAACAGTTCATAGTCTATACAATTCTTCTGGCTTTTCACATGAATTTGGAGACCAGCATGACGAGGACTTGAATCATGTTATGCCTACATTTGATTATAAAATAAACAAAGATGGTACTTTCGAAATATACCATGTGCCTGAAGGTATGCCTATGAATTTAGTCAGGCCACTAAGTCAATTTGTAGATACTGCTTTGCCGCACTTAAGTCACATTCAAGGAGATGAATCAAGAATAGGCTCTCTAAACAGCCTTACTAGACAAGGTCCACAGTTCCAACCAAACGAAGGTGCTGAACTTTACCAAAGAAAATTAGACAATATGACTGTAGGCAAGTCCAAAATAGGCCTTGCAGACTTAACTAACCCAGATATAATAAGGAAAGAACTAGGTAAAGATGTACCTATATTACAGCCTATGCACCGTATTTTCAAGTTAGAAGACTTAGAGCACTTGCGTGGATTTACAGGTGATTGGGTTGTTTCAATTATGCCACAAGGTGAACGAGGCTTTGTTACAAAAGAAGATGACAAAGTGTCTTGCTCTGCTTTTACTTTGTCAGAAGAAGATAAAGAAAATTTCAAGAAAGTAACTGATAATGATTATCATGTAGATGTAATTAAGTTAGAAGAAGGTTACTACATATTTGATGTAATAAAGTATGATGGTAAAGAAGTCCACGATACTTTACTTGATGACAGAATCAAGATACTAAGAGGCGGCATGGAAGGCATTGAGGATATTCATGTACCCAGTGCTAGTGATACTAGATTGACTGATGACGGTGGTTTAGAATTAACTGTCAAAGACTTAGAAAAAGAAGGTAAAGACATTTTACTTAGAGATGCTAAGTCTACATATATGGTAGGTGAACTTAGACAACCAAAGTGGGTTTTACTTTCAGAGGGTAATGATGTTGTACTCATAGTATTAGAAAGAAGAGGTAATGGACCTTACACATATCGATTAGGTACAGGTCCTATTACTCAAGATGATAATCTAGGAGATAGGGCTGTGACACTCAATAAAGAAACATATATGGATGTGGGTACTGCTTTCAATAGTGAAGAAAAGTACAATGAGGGTGACCATGTTCGTGTTAATGTAGACAATGTAGGCGTATCTGAATTTAGCGAAGGTAACAAGTTGTACACTGTTACTGGTTCTGAAATAGAGGGTGAAGCAGAAGGTGAAGGTTTAGTTAGTCAAGAAACATTAGATTTACTTACGAAGTCAGAATCTTCACAATGGATATGTGAAGTCAGCAGCACTCCGTATGGTATACGAATATCTATGCCACAAGGTGATGTGGTTTACAAGGCTACAGAATCAGGAAGTTCATGGACCGTGCACAGCCCAGTTGCCGATAATAATTATCTGGTCAGACTATCAGAAAGTCAAAGAAGATTCTGGAGTCCAGTTGCTGGAACTATGTTGAAAGCAGGTTTAGAAATAGCGGCTAAAGAAGAAGTCAATGAAGATGATTATGAAGAAGGTCCAATAAAACCTCTAATTAAACCAAAGAGAATAAAGGACACTGATTGGTGGGAAGAAGAAAAAAAGAAAGTGTTAGTCAAAGGCTTACAACTAGTAGAAAAGTTACTCAAAAGTGGAGTAGGTGCAGTAGGTCAATCTAGCACTGGTACTATGGGACTCGGTATAGGATACGCTACTCCTATAGAATCACCTATGGGTCCAACAAACTTACATGATGAAAAGACCATGCCGGACTATGATAATAAAAAGAGGCCCGGAGAAGATTCACCTATAGAGCCAGAATCAGAAGAGGAGGAATCCTCTAAGCATATCGTTATACCTGTAGAAGGTGGTAAGTTAGAACTTACAAACGATTCTGCTGTTCTCCGTACTTAGTTATATAGTATGAACATTCTCTATAGAAACAATGGCAGCCATGGCTTCACTACGAACTTCCCCTGTTAACCACAGCGGAAGCATCAGTATAGTCAAGGCTGATAATGACCTCGTAATTGCTGGCTATGCATCGGTTGAGATGGTAGATAAGCAAGGAGATTTGATTACTAGAGGTGCTCTAAAAGATGCATTCGGTGACTTTATGAAAGCAGACGGTTACCGAAATGTGCAACTAGCACATTCCAATATACAAGTAGGAGAGGTAATTTCACAATATACAGACTCTGATGGTAGAGTTTGGAAATCCGGCGTTGATGACGCTGGTATGTTTGTTGTCATTCAATTAAGAGATGACATCGAAAAGGCTCGTGAAGTAGCCAACGAAATTCGCAAAGGTGCCCTTAGAGGTTTCAGCATTGGAGGACAAGCGTTCAAGAGAATGAACAAGTCTGATGATAAGCATGGAGATTATACAGAAATTTCCAAACTGGAACTACATGAGGTTACTATTTGCGAGAAAGGTATTAACCCGGAGGCGACATTCCGTATATTGAAGGAGGATACAAGTATGACAGAAACAGATACAATGGCTGAATTATCAAGCGTATTAGACAGACTTAATGGAAGAATTGATGCAATGGAAAAGGGCGACCTACCACCATTCATGGAAGACAAAGAGTCTAAAGATAAAGATAAGAAGGATGATGACATGAAAGAAGAAAAAATGTACAAAGAAGAAGAAGAAGATAAAAAAGATGACAAAGATGAAGACGACACCAAGAAAAGTGACGGATACTCTGATGTTATTACTAGCGAATACCTAAATTGGATGGAAAACACCCTAAAAGGACAAGGTGTTGACATCGGTGGCGCTCGTGCTCACTTCGACAGTGTAGCAAAAGCAAACCTTGGTTCTACTCCAGAGCAATGGCCAACTGAACAACACAGCGGTCAAGTCAAAGGAAGAGCAACAGAAAACGGAACACCATCAACTGGCGCTGTCGGTAAAGTTTCCGGTGGCGGCGGAGCAGTCGAAAAAGGCTACTTGGCTCCAACTGATGTAAGTTCTTCTGACATTGAAGCAGCATACGAAGTTTACAAGGCTGCTGCAATCGAAGAACAATTCAAAGGCTCTTTAGAAAATGTTTTCGCTGATAGACTTTCCAAAGAATTGAATGCAGAAGCAGAGGCTCGTGCAGCAGCACAGTTTGATGCTCGTGCACCACTTACTAACATCGAGAAAGCACTTGCTGACTTGAGTGAAAGAATTGACAACATTGCAAAGGCTGCACCTGCAGCGGGCGGAGAAATCCGCAAAGCAAACTCCACCGTCGAGATTCCATCAACACAGGAACTCGGAAACATGAACTGGGATGAGGTACACGCCCTAGCAGGAAGTGTGTGGAACTAAATAAGGAGGAATTAAGATGGCAAGAAGTTATTTAAGAACAGTAAACGACATGGAAAGATATTATTATGGTGCAGGAACAAGCATGGGCAACTCATACTCAGGTAGCGAGTTACTCAAAGCAGATGCACCATTGTTGAGCACAACTGCTGGTACATACCAAGCAATTTATGGCCGAAAAGTTTGGTCACAACTCAACCAAGAATTCAACGCATTCTCTATTCTACCTAAGAAACCTTGGGACCGAAGTGGATGGAGAGTTGTAACCGCTAAACCTTCTAAAGTANAGTTGGNGGNGGAATTGCAGAGAATGGTACTCTACCAGAGACAACCAAGCCTGATTTCCTACATGTTGCAGCAAAGCCTAAGACAGTTGCTCACTCATTCGATATGTCTGAGACAGCAATTTTCCTTAACGACAAGGATGACGGTCTAGGTGACATTCGCTCAGTATTGAAAGAAGAAATGGGTAAGCACCACGCAGAGCACATCAACGATATGCTATTGCAAGACTGTGCAACCCCTGCAGGTAACGACATCGAGTCTCTTGACCGAGTTACTGCTGGTGGAATTACTGCTTCAGGTACTGCTGCGAACACTATGAATTTCTCAACTACTGCTGAAACTGCTGCTAACTATGGTGCAGCAACTGCTCCAGACATTTACAGTATTGACAGAGTGAACAACGCTTGGTCACATGCAGAAGTTAACACAAGTGGTGCAGACAATGTAACCCGTACTCTAAGCCTTGACCACCTTGATGACCTATTCCAAAAGATTTGGACTCGTGGTGGAAATCCAAAGGTTATGCTAACAGGATATGATACATTGATGAGAATTCAACAACTTCTACAAAGCCAGCAAAGGTTCATGGAAGAAAAGAGAATTGTACCAACATACAATGGTGTTAAGGGTGTACCCGGTGTAGAAGCAGGATTTATCGTTGCTACATACAACGGTGTACCAATTATCCCTACCAAAGAGTGTAATGCAGATGCAATTTCTCGTATCTATATGTTTGATACTGATTACCTATACTTCAGTACTGCAAAGCCAACACAATACTTTGAGTCTGGAATTGAAACTGGAGACCCATTCGCCATTAACAGACTAGGACAAGAAGGACTTTACCGCACAATGGGTGAAGTTTGGACTACTTTCTTTGGAGGACAAGGTTCAATCCGAGACTTGGCTTGAGGTTTAATGGAGAAAAAATATTAGGAGATGAAATGATATGAAACAATTAACAGTTAAGGCAAACACAACAGGAACTACCACCGTAATTGGTGCATGGGAACTAAGAGCAGGGTCACACGACACTACTGAGCACTTGGCTCGTGGTGGAACTTACCCCGGTAACCTAAACGCTTTCGCACCATTGCAAGCAGACGCAGCAAATGGGTATGACCCAGCACCTAAGATGGCATTGCTATCAATGACTCAAGCAGGTAACGCTGCAGTTGCAGTACTTGAAGGCGGAGACATAAATGGTGTTTATGCACTATTTGGAACTCAGACTACTGGAACTGCAGGTACATCAGACCTAACTCTATCAGCATCTGCCCCTGCAGACGCTGACGCTGACGGCTTGAAAGAAGTAACTATTACCGCTGGCTCTACTGGTGGACTCGCTACTGCTGTATTGCAAGTAATGATGCTCTACTACTGAGGTGATTAATTTTGCCTACGGTAACCTTTCTAGGGCCGTTGCCTACCCGTAGACGACCCGATTGTGCAGCGGCTTGGGAAAGACGAAAGCCTACT
>JGI25128J35275_1000050_pt1 | contig 32630 bp, 72 predicted proteins | sample ETNvirenome_2_60_FD_35275 | JGI IMG/M metagenome (IMG submission 35275)
CGGTCGCGATCGGAGGCGTTAAGATATGCACGCCGGGAATTGTTGAGTGGTTGCGGCGGGTTACGATAGCATGCGCCGTTAAACTTCTTACGTTCCCTTTGAAGCGTTAATAAATAATCGTTGACAAATGCGTCGTGATAGTGTATAAAGTCCCAAGCGTTCATAGAGTAACAATCCTAACCATTAAAGGTAATTTAAAACTAACAATGCTAATGTGTTAAAAGGTTAACGACCTGTTAAACTTCTAACGCTTCTTCGTCTTGCTCCAAGCCTTTGATATCTTTCGGGTTTTCCTTCTCATGAGTAGTCGCCCTTTCTTAAGTTAGTGTCAAAGTCTTGGCGACCAACTAAGTCATTGGAATCACACCACTTTTGACGACCGTTGGCCCATTGCACAAGGATCTCGCGGCCTCCCCTTCTACGCTCCAGAATGATTCCGTTCTTCTCTTCTGCAAGTGTCGTGCTTTTACTAACTACGAACATTTATTAACCCCTTATGTCCATCAATTCTTGAGCGCTCAAAACAATGGTCCGCGCTGGTAACCTTTTTAAGTTTAGTTTCTTTCTGATAAGGTGTCGCGCTTGTGTGCTTGTCACCTTCTGACTAGTAGAGATAACACCCGACCACAAAAATGACGGGCTGTTATCGCTTCCTAGTCTATAGTAAAAATGATTCAATTATAGTACCCTCACAAATTACTTCCGCGCCAAGTCGGAATCATTGGTCGTGATAAACTCTTGAAGGGTTCCGGGCTCGATAAGCTCGGAAATGAGGCGCTCCCACTGGTTGGCGTATAGGGTGAGAGGAAATCGGGAGTTTAGGCCGTAGACGCTCACGGCTCCCTTGTTTGAAACCTTAACCCGGAGCATCTTCTTCTGCTCGGCCTTGAGGCGCTTAAGCTCGTCTTGCATGCTCTCAAGCTCTGCGATACGGGCGGCTAGTTCTGTCTGTCGGTTCAATGCGCTCATGTGATGTACTCCAAAATTGAGCGTTTAAGTAGCGGGGGCGCCTTATTGCTTCCCTCACTTTCTTTATACATTATAGGGGAAAGTGTCCCCGATTGCAAGAAAAAAAAGCACAAAAAGTGAAAAATCGTACTTTCTTAATGATCTCAAGGACTTAGAGCGTGTCATAATCCTCGAGGGCCGTCTCTCTGAGTAGTTCCGTTGATTCGTCATCATAACAGGCAAACCCGCGACCTTCCAACCACTCTATAAGCTCATCGCGATTCATGCTCTCAATTCGTCCGCGCTCGGTATAGATGAATCGTCCGGTGTGTGTTTCTGCGTATGGCATTTGATGCGCTCCCATAAAATTATTAATTAATAGATTCTCGAATGATTACAAGGGTTTAGCCGTCAATGACGTCTGCGTGTTGCCTTGCGTAGCCTACATGTTTTGATGTGGTCATGGACTGGAAGCCATGGCGACCGCTGGCGCTATAGTCTCGTAATACCTTAACACCGCGTGCGGTTTTGGGGTCTTCTACGGTGTCACCGATTAACAGCGCGTAAGAGTACAAGCGCTGGCCGTCGGTCCAAAACTGGCCCCCGTGGTTGCTGGCGGCTTCATTGTGTCGCCAATGCTCGGCAACGTTTCGGGTCTGGGTTTTCTTCAATCGCATGGGGTGTCCTTTCGTTTCCTCGATTGTGTAAACATTATACGAAAACACCGGGGAAAAGTCAACAAAAAAAAGCAAAAAAAGTGAAAAAACGTAAAAAGTTAATGATTTCAAGGCGTTAGCCGTCAAAATCAACGTCGTGGATAGGGTTTCCCCATTGGCACACAAATTGATCGATTCGATCCTGGCTCAAAGCGTCGTGGTCATGGCGCCCTGCCTCGAAAAAAGGAATCAAGGACACGGGCACACCTAGAGATAGAGCGCTTCCAACTAGAGCGCCGGCACGGTGACACACACCAAGCTCCCATGCGTCGTCTTCATGCTCAACGTGAAATTTCATCCAATCGTTCATGCTGTTTTATCCTTTTCGTTCTTGGTTATGCATGCATAATAGCATGCTTGGCCGTAGCCGTCAAGTACTTTTTAAAGAAAAAAGCAAAAAAAATTCGCGGCGAAAACCGCCGCAATATCCGGAGGCTCCCAACTTCCCCCGGCTGAACATAGCCTTAACGCTTACGCAACCACAAGCGGATCCGCTTTCTGGCCTATGCTCCCCACTAGATGTTAACCGTTCAATGCCTCGCGAGCATTCACACCGGTTAAAACGTGCTTTGCTCCATCATTCATAATGATATGAGAACAAACAAGGCCCGGTCTCCGCTGCTCAAGCCCAATGGCCTTGATGTGATGCGGTGCAATGCCATGTTCAATCTCGAATGCGATCTGTCTGCTCAATTGCTGGCTCAATTGCAACATCTCTTTTTTCTTCTCTTGGATTGTCATTTTTCTCTGCACTTTCTTTTTTTTCCGTGGATGTTTTTTTGTTCATCCGGATTATCGTTGCTAGGTCCCACATATTTTTGTTTCCTTCATCGTGTATATACTATCGCACGATTTTTTGTTGGCGTCAAGAAAAAAAATGCTTTTTTTTAAAAAAAATGATTAATCCAATAAATTCCTAGACTTAGCGATTTTATAAATCATAACAAGCTCGATAACCTTAAGCGCAATATATAGACTACTAAACACCAGAAAGAAAAACATCATTTAAACAACCCCACAATCTTATGACCAATACTCATGACACCCTCAACGCCGATGGCATCACCTAACAAAAAACAAAAAACACCTACAAACAAGTATTGCATTGCACCGCCTTCATATTATCCTTATGCACTAAGATGCGCTCGCCATTAGTAGTTAGCACTTTGAATACCTCACCAAAATTAATCAACTTGTATCCAGACTGGCCACGTTTTGCTAAGCCAAGTACAAGCCCGTAACGCCCATGAAAAAAGATTCGCTCAGCTGGTTTAGCGCTGGACCAATCCCAGATCTGAATCATATCACCTTTTTTTACTTGCACTGAGCACCTTATCTACTGCAAATATCGAAACCTTGCGACCCTCTGCAGTCATCCATGAGCATGCTGGTTTGCAGTCATGACGGAAATGCACAACCAGATTACGCACCGTTGATTCGGGGTGACCTGGATGCATCATCTCACGTGCTAACACAATACCCTCATAGCCGCCGCGAACCTCTATTAAATCACCGACTTTCATTGATCACCTCTAAGTCATAATTCCAGACATTATGCCCTATTGTACCATCTTGCCATGAAATGTCAAACACTTTATTACTAGATGTGACACCGCATAGTGGATCAAACACTTCTCGGAGAATCACACCAAGCCTCTCTTCAGCTTTGCGGTTTGGATAGATATCCTTAATCATATCACCGATTTTCATATGTCCCCTTATGCTTTATTTTTCGAGTATACTTTTTTTTGTCACGATGAGCTTTAACGCCACCACCATGACGTAACACCAGCGCAACGGCATATGGATTTCTGATCTGTTTCATTTCCGTTGCTCCTCTCGACTACTTTTAAAGTATCGCACAAAAAAAATTTTCGCGCAAGAAAAAAATCGCGAAATCGACAAAAAAATGAAATCCCGAATAATATCAAGTACTTGCGTCTTGTGCATCTTTTATATGATTTTGCTCATAAACTGATGATAACACAAAGACAATCGATGCTTCTTCTAGTGATAAGTTTTCATCTTCTAGCTTTTGGTGTATCTTTTCCTCATCATCGACGTTTAAGATATACCATGCTAACCTTTTCAACTTAGGCTTGTTTTTATGATAGTCCTCTCTAGTCACTTGATAGTGTCTCTGCAAACTCATACACATAGGACATTGCATATATACTGGTTACAAATACTAAACCAATTGTAGCGCAACTAATATCGATTAATTTATTTTTAACGTATCTCTTCATGTAATAATTATATTATGATTCTTTTTTTATTTAATCGATCCGTCGCTTAAGTGGGTCATAACAAACGTGATCTTCAAAACAATCGCGAAGACGACGATAAACAATATCATCGGCATCTCTACAATAAGGCCTCTCATAATAGCCGGCTGGATCGCAGATTGTTAATGTAACAGTGCCGGTGGTAGTTTTATCACAGTAGTACTTTGTTTCTTTATATTCCATGTCCGTGGGGTCGCAAAAGCTAGCATCACAAGCAACCGATAAACACGCGATGACAAAACAAATAATTTTCATGCTATTATTCCTTAGTTTCCTCAAACTTATCTTTCTCAAGCTCAACAACATCAACATCAAACTGTGTGTTGGTGCGATACATAGAATATTTTTGGCCCTTTGTAACCATACGACGCTTGAGTGATGGGCGCTCGAAACCACTATTCCATCTCATAATATAATACTCCTTTTGTTTAAGTGTCAGACATACTAACACAAAAAATGTTTTTTTAAAATAGAATTATTTATTGTTGTAGAATTTTTCCCAGCTAGTCTCAAAAGTATAGTGCAATGCCGTCATGATGACGACAAAGGTTGCAGTCATGACAAGAGATCTTTGTATCTCCCCTAGAAACATATATGTTATCCCTACGCCTACCGTCGTAGATAAAACACGCCATGCTATAACCTTTCGCACTATATCTTTTTTCATATGCTAGGTATTCTCGCCCTTTGGTGATGGGAATCTGCTATGGTCACCCATACCATCATAATCAGTTATATCATTTGCACGCTCAATTCTTTTTACATCGCTATATTTTGATGTCGTAAGAGATTTAAACGTACTCCTTAACATAAGTATGATACTAGATGTGCCAAACACCATGGTAAATACTTTTACAAACTCTAGTAAATTACTTGACATATCTACTCCTTGTAATGATTAGCCAGACCCATCAAAGTAGGCGCCCAAAGACCGATAAAAATACCAAACCTTTCTGCATGTGCTGGGTCGCCGTCGCCAGCTGTTACCCATGCTCCAATTGAACACGCAACCGATGCCAATGAGGCAAAGAAACAAAACTTAGACAAATTCATATTAACTTTCCTTTCTTAATAAAATATGATTGTGGGCCACCCCGGACTCGAACCGGGAACCAGCGGATTAAAAGTCCGATGCGCTGCCAATTGCGCCAGTAGCCCCCATGGTGGCCTTTTATCGTGACGTGCCAAGGTCACTTTTTTATTTGTACCTACTTCTTTGAAGGAGGGTTGTTATCTCTACCACCACCACTAGGGTTACCAGTAGTGGATGGCCATCCACCGTTATTGTTACTCATGGACTGTAATCCCAGTCTTCAAAATAACCAAAGTCTTCGTAATAATCTTCATCATCACTTCGACCGGGTACGCTACATACGAACTTATTCATATTATAATCCTCCATGATTGTTAGAATAAGCGTGGTTTATTTAAAGACAATTTCCACAAAATGTCTTGTCTATCTGCGAGTGATCAGCTCCGGATAGGTTGACGAAACAGTGAGCAAATAGAACAAGGCTCTGCCCCAAACATATTTGCTATCAGTTCACCGCTTGCAAGAGCCGCTGGCTCCTGTAGGCATACGCGTTTTTCCACTTTTCTGACGGTTCCCCTTGCTATTTCGATTTGCTTACTATAGCACAAAATCCCCTTGTGCGTCAAGTAATATTTTATTTAAATTCAATAATTTTTGCCTCCGTATTAAACTCTCCCCTAACGAGGAAAATCTCCGGATCACCATCTGTAAATCTAGCCTTGACCACATGATTAATGTGTTGTGGCTGATATGTATCTGGCGCAGTCATGGTTTTGAACTCTACGACAATTCCAACTCTGCTTCCATGCTTTACCGTTTTTCCTACCATGATATGTTCCTTTCTACATAAATATCATATTCGCAAGGATCGCCCTCACGTTGGACATCATCATCAGATTCGCCCACAATTACCATTCCAAACTCGCCGGTGTTGTCATTTAGCTGACTGAGAAAATTATTAAACAGCTCAATTTCTGGATAGCATTCATACCACTTGATGCTATCCCAGAATATCTTATTTGTATCTTTGTATTCGTTCACATCTGCATCTCTAAACAACTCCTTAAGATTTTCATTGCCAGAAAGCTCGACGTATGCCGCCAATGCTTCAAATACATTGTCATTCATACCAATACAGACTTGAGATCTATAACCCATTACTTACACCCCTTACACACATAACCGCCCCACTCTGGCTTTCTTGCATTAGGGAAGTATTCATTGCAATACAGGCAATCGATGCCATAGATGGTTTCACCATTATAATAACCTGTTTCTCTATCAAACTGTAGTCTATTTGACCTTTGAATAAATCTAATTCTAGCCTTACCTGCCATTATCGACCTATACCCCGTGCCATACTGGTTGAACTAACATATTGATATGCACCTTTATTATAAGCTGGAGCTGTACACTTAGCCTTTCGAGCTGCTTCAATCCTAGCATTGGCAGCACCGCACTCCAAGCACGTCTTATAACCTAACGCTTTACGCTTTGGACTGTACTCTTCCCAACACTCAACACAAACGGCAACCATTATCTATCCTTTCTTGACAGCGTGACGATATCAGTGACAATACGGTCACGTTCTTCCTTTGGATATGAAGACAGAATCGCTAACCTTTTGGCTTCTGGAAATTCTATTAGGTGCTCTGCTACCTTGCGTATATGTCTGGGGGTCCATTCCGATAGTCTGATATAGTTCTCCCTCATTTAAATTTCCTTCCAATGCATTTTTAATATATTGCGCGAAGCGTTGTCTCGGGTTCATGTTTTCCCTCACTTTCTTTATACATCATACAAAATCTGGGCGATAAAATCAAGAAAAAAATGAAAAATCGTAAAAGTTCAATAATTTCGAGAGGTTACGAGTTCTAAACTAATTTTGTTGTGCCATAAAACTGAACTATATCGAGTGTTCCACTTAACACAAACATCGTTATTATCGCATTTAATAATGAGACCAAAGAATTTTTTATGTACACGATCAGATATATACTTGCTTTCCCTATATCTTACAATATCACCGACTTTCACTGACTACCTCTGTATCATCCCTGTGAACTCGGTACTCTCCATCAGGGAAGAGAACATAAAACCCGAAAGGAATAATCCTAGTGATAATACCAAGGGTTAGCTGGGGTTGACTTACTTGTCTTACCAAATCACCGACGTTCACTGATAACCTCCAGTGAATCTGAACAGTGGTTGAAATGTTCACCATTCATATCAAGCCAAGCAACTTGGCAATAGTCAATATCAACATACGTTCGGACCACAATGCCGATGGCGCGGTGCTCTTTTGGCATATCGTTGTGTGTTACCAAATCACCGACTTGCACTGATAACCTCCAGGTCATGATCCCATTCAGCTATGGTAGTACCAAGCCCATTCCACTTTACATAGAGGACGTTACAATGATACTTACCATTGTCACCGGCTGGGCCGGTGACAATCCCTATCGTGCGGTGACGTAGATCGCCCATGGTTCGTTCGCCTATCCACTTCACCAGACTGCCCATCTTTAGATGTTCCATCTTCTTCCTTTTCTTTAAAGAATGTTAAACCGCGTAACAACGCTGTCCAAAAATCAACCACTACTTATGATTCTCCTGTACTCAAAGAGTGCCAGTTCTTTCTTTTTACATTCTAGCATCATATCGTAATTATGTCCATAGTTTTCTACAGGATTATATATATAATCTGAGTGTGCTTGCGGCCTAATCTTGTTATCTCGCTGTTCCTCTGCTCTAGATTCTGATAAATGCACAACAGGTACAACATCTTCTGGCCAGGTAGACATGGCTAGAGTTAACGCTTGTTCCTCAGTCTGGCCACCTGTACAGAAACGATGGTGATGATAATCAAATACAATTGGCACACCAGTCTCTTGATGAATGTAATCGTGAAGATGCTTTGTGGACCACATGCTTGCTTTATCATCATTTTCTAGTGTCAGTCTCTTTTGGCAATTCTTATCCAGCCTCTTAAATGCTTTACACCAACGCTTGGCGGTGCCTTCAAAGTCTCCACCGTATGTACCACCGACATGAATATTAATCTTATTATAGTGACTGGCGTTAATAAAACCCATCATATCAAATATCTCAGAATGAGAGTTTAGCTCTTTAACTGCTTTATCAATAACACTTTGCTTTGGCGAGCCAAGTACATTAAATGGCCCAGGATGGAATGTAAGCCTTTGCCCTGTTTGGTACGCATACTCGCCCGCAATATCAAGATTGTATATAATATCATTGTAGTCGGGTAACTCCGAAAATTTGTATTCAGACATCCACGGGAAAATATCCGAAGACATGCGATAAAAATCAATACCGTTTTGATTATTCCACTTCAATATCTTTAATAGGTCTTTCACGTTTTGCAATGAAATCTCGGATGCATATGCAATACCTTTGGATGCGAACGTTCTCTTTATCATAGACCTGTTGGTTGTAATGCGCCTAGATTTAGGAACATCAGATAGTGTCATGTTGATACATGCATAGCCAAGTTTCATAATTAGTTTATCTTTCTACGTGTTTTGTGTAAAGAAAATACAAACCTATGCCAAATGAAAAACATAGGAACGCTGCAACAAAGACTTCGATGGCACACTTAATCTCTGCTAACTGAAAATTTAATACGGATGCTTCACCCATCTTGTGGCCATGGCCCTTTTATAATCTTACCAGAAGCAATACCTTCTTCTAGGGTATCATCCTCTATCCTCTTGAGAACTTCCTTGTATTCATCAGTAATAGACCATACAACCTTTTCATCATCTTCCCCGTCGAACGAGCCTGCAACCTTGCCCTCGCATACACACGCCAGGAGAGCGCAATATGTTGTAGCTGCAGATGGATCATCTAACAGGCCCTTCTCATAAGCATTAACAAGATCTTTTAAAATTTGTGACGCTTGTGAATCAACATTTTTTTCAATGTCTTCTCTATCTAGGCCCAATTCGTTGTCGAAAAACATACTTGTAAAACCTCCATTAGTTTTTATATTATTACATTGAAACCCAAAAAAGTCAATGAAAAAACACAAGATTTCAAAAATCAATAATTTCAAGAACTTACAGGCTTCTCTATATTATCACAAAGCTCACTTATTGAGATCCAGATTGATTTTCTAGTTCCAAGTATTCTAACTAAGCACTTATCTTTCTTAACCATAAGAACTTTGCCATGGCCACCTAAGTTTGGTAACCAGATCATGTTATCATTTTTATGTTTTATCTCCATGCAGCCTTCTTACGTTCTTTAAAAAATCTTTTGCTTTCTTTGGTACGTGACCGGGTTTAACTCTCTCTATTATATCTAAACTTGGTTCGCAAAACTCACCGTTATCAGGCAAATATATTAATGGCTTACCAAAACCAACATCTACCCTAACAACAATGCCCAAATTACCTTTTGCTTCATAATCAAAGACATCATAGCTCTCTGTAAACTTAACCATCTCTCCACGTACTAAAAATTCTTCTTGTTTAATAGCTAGGTTTGACACTTTCGATAGTTTCCTTTTTGTAAAAGTCTCCATCTTCTACCATTCCACCAATTGATTTGCCCTATCTTATTTAAGACCAAGACATCTCCCAAATGAGGATTAACTCTTAATACAACACCGTGGTCTAAAAGCTCCTCATCGAAAGTAGAATTTTGTATCAGATAACAGACAACTAAATCACCTTTCTCTATATGCACATAACTAATTAGCTACCAGAGCTACTCAATAGCAATGATTCTCTCGTTGGTCGAGAAGTACGGACGGCTAGCATGTTCTGGTGTAGTCATCCACATACGCTGACACTTACTAGCCTTTGGTTTTGGAGCGTACAGATCTGTTAGCACAATGTGGCCATCGAATTCGCGATCATTCACATAATCAGTCGGTGGATTAAAATCAGTACCACCACACATAACACGCTCCCAGCTGCGTCTTTCGCCCTTCTTCCAAGTGTAAACGAGACTTTCATCCACCTTGGTATCAAAAGGGATGACTGTGAATTCTGCCAGAGCTGAGAGCTTGTTTAGCTCAGCAAAAAACTTAGCTAGCATAACATCATCAACAGACCCAGACTGATCAATACTAATTGCAACCTTAGCAACTCGATTAATCTTACGGCCAGGATGTACATATGCATAACGTCGATTAATTCTCTTGATTGAAGATGTCTTGTTGGACCTCTGAGACGTCTTGATAAAGTAACGCAATACTTTTTTCCAGTCTACCTTTGTCTGTAGACTATCCATAATTTTACGTTTACACTCTGATGTAACACTGCCCCAGTTTCTATTCTTTGATGCTGTCTCGGCAGCAGACTTAACAATTTCCTTAAGTCGTTCCTTCGCTATCTCCTTTACCTGTGCATCAGTCTCACCCCAACCTGAGTGATCATCCAGTGGCTCCATACCGCTAGTAGGCTCTGAGCTATCATCCGGGTCACCATCACCAGAACCACCACTACTCTCAAAGTCTTCTGGCAGGTTTTCCATATACCATTCAGCAGACATGCCGGATGGTAAATCTTCAAATGGAGTGCCTTCTTTGCCTGGAATCAGGCCACCTTCTGGTAAATTGTTAAGGTGACTATTGATTGCAAGATCTGTAGCGATATTCCATCGCTTAGTCATCTTGCCTTCTGGCATTCTCTCAGTCACATGCATGAAGATAATGTGGTAAAACTCATGCTTCAAAACATCTAGTCTCTCAAGGTCATTAAGACCGCCGAAGAACTCTGGATTATAGAACATCTCAAACTGAGCTGTATCAGGATTGACCCTAACACCGGCAGTAGGGATGCTCAATGAGACACGCTTATCGATACGACGCGAGATAGCTGCAAAGAAAGGCTCTTCCATTAAGAGCCTAGCGGTATGCATATTGAGATTGAAATCAGTATTAGCCTTCATTCTTTTCACCACCAAGAATTTCTACCAAAAAGTCTACAATACCTTCTGCGCCGTGCAGCTTGATTGTGTTCTTCATTTCACCATTGCCAAGAACAGTCCACAGCTTCATTGCAACCTCAGATGGTAAAGAGGTAAAGTACTTTGCCAGGTTATCAATCTGCTCTTCAGGAAGTTCTTCCTGAAAAGAATCTGCAGCATCAAACTTCTCAATCAAAGCAGTGTGATCATTGATACCAAATGATTGAACTTTTGAAAAGTCACCCTTGATCAAGATATCCTCTGGCGTAACTTGCCTATCATAATTGGCAATAAAATCATTGAAGGCAACTGCAGCCTCTAAACCAACGAATGCAGCTGACAAATTAAACAACGTAGGGCTAGCCTCTTGCAATAGATCTGCGGACTGCAGACACGTGTTTAGGCGCTCCCATGACCGTCGAGAAGGGTAAACCTTGTTTGGTTCAAAGTCTTCATTGTGCTCAAGATGAGAACGATTATTGTTGATAAAATCCCACACTTCCTTACCAACATTATCCTTAGCCCATGACAACCAATCCTCGACCGATGGCTCAATATCAAATACAGTCCAGCGATCAAGCTCGGCGGGATCCATCTCACCGACTTGATATTGCTCGCCATGTTCACCACCATTGACAGCAGCAAAGATTTGAGTGTCAGGATGCAATACATGGCCATTGAGCTTGCGGCTATCTGTTAGCTCAAAGATACCCTGGCGAACCTCTAGCGTTGCACGGTCAATCTCATCAAGAAATAGAATGACGGGGTTATCGCATGCATGCTTAAACCAATCTGGTGGGTTAAAGCGAGTGCTATTGCCCTCGATAACAGGAAGGCCAACCAAGTCACCCTCAGTCATCTGGGAAGCACGGCGCTCAATAACAGTCATGTTAACTATATCAGCGTACTGATACACAACCGTAGACTTACCGATACCGTGGCGCCCACGAAGCAAAACTGGTTTGCGGACATCAGTCACGAAACCGACAATATTTGTAAACGTCTTGAAGTCAACTGCCATGATGTTTCTCCTTTTTTGAATGGCTAAGTTTTTCGTTCAACATCTAAAGTAAGTATCCCATAGACCGGGACAAAAATCAATAACTTTTTTAAAAATCGTAAAAGCTCAATAATTTCAATCACTTAGATCGTCTTAATTGAACCAGCTTTTCAAATGCTTTCTTTTGAAGGGCAGGTATGCTTGTGGTGGACATAATCATTGCTAACTCTTCATTAACATTGGGGTGTTCTAATAGTCTTTGACACCAGTACTCAGGGCGCTGCCAACTGTTTGTATAGACTTCTCTAGGCCTATAGTAAGATAAGTATATATCTTTTAGTGTCTCGACTGGGGTATTTGGGACGCCATGAAGCGCCTGGTGATAGGATCCAGCAATAAAAGTTTGACCAACCCTCCATGGGATACGAAAAGAGTGTGTTGTCTGTTCCCATAGCTTAGAGATAGTCTCTGGTTGATCGTTTAGATTGCAATACTGTATCATAAGCCATTTAATACTATTCGCCTTACTGTTGGTTAATATATCTATAGCAGATGGTTTCAACTCAGGGTTCATGGCCAAGTACTTACGACACAATAGATACTTATGACTAGCTATAGCACATTGCGTCTCTTCATCGATAAATCGATTTTGAGCTAATCCGTTAAGTTCCTTGTTTGTCATTCTAGGGACAAATTTTGCAAACATGATTTAATTATCCAGTTTTTTGATTTCACCCTCAATGGTGCGAATATAACTAACAACCGCAATCATTGCATCGGAAGATAGTATACCTTCATAATTCTCCAAGTGACAAGAATCAATATGAGATTTAAGAATAGCCAAAACCTTATTCAGTCTAACTGTTTTTTTTGCTGGTGACCGTAAATCCATACCGGGATATAATTCAAATGGATCGAGTTTCATGTTTACTCCTTTTCTGATCTTTTAAAATCATAGCGTAGAAACTTAAATTTGTCAAACGTTTTTTTAAAAAACGTAAAAATACAATAATTTCAATAACTTAAGTTTATCTCCCATAAAGAGAATCGACACGTTTTTTTCTATCTTCCTTCCTCTTTAAAGAAGATACTTCTTTTTTATTTTGCTCGACTAATGAGACAAACCTTGCAACCGAGTAGACCATTAAGATCATTATGAATGCATCTAATAAGTTAATTTTAATACCTTCCGTTTGATTTCCACCAGTCAATTAACATTTGGCCTACCCATAAGCCAACTGCAATCGTAATCACACTACCTAAAAACTCCATTATTTATCTCCTTTGCTCACCATTTTTAGCCACTTTGCCCTAACCACCGAAGGTGTATTATTTTTATTAAACAATACCACACATGAGTACTCATCCTTGTGCAAGTTTCTATCTGGAGGTTGATCTACATAGGGATTTACTTCTAAAATAACCGCCAACTCTCCGCAGTTAGGGCTCATTCTATACACGCATTCTGCTAGGTCACCCTTGCTAAATTCAGTCATCTTCTTGCTGCTGCCTTTGTCGCTCAAAGTACTTCTTCTTAGAAAAGAATTTTAAATCTGATCTTAGAAAGTATTTATCCCACCTACGACGACCGGGAGGACCGTTTTTCTCTCCCTCTGGACCAAGCCATTTAACAACATATCCAGTTCGCTTGTGATCCTTGTAGTAATGGCCATCGCTATAGTACACATCTTTCACTCTTGTTATCATGCCCACCATGTTATCTACATCATGACCACAATGAAACCATATAAAGTTTCTTTTAAATGCAACACTGGACAAGGTTACTAAATCTCCAGCTTTCATCTCTTTCTTTTTTCTTGCCATTTTATTTTATCTTCTTTGCTCTTTTAAGGTCTCGCTCCTCTGCGTAAATAGGCTTTGGATATCCGACTGGTAATATTTTGTATGTCCTGCAGCCTTTTGCACACGTTATCGGCATTTTTGCATTGTCCTCAATAACAATCGCATATTGCTCTCTCATGCTGTTTTTAAAGTAAGTATTATTTAGTTTAACTAAACTCATCAATCGATTGATTCTAATCTGTACTTTATCTCCTTTCTTGAAACGTGGCTCCCTCGTTAGTTCATCAATGATACGTTCTGAATACTTATTCTCACACAGGCTTTGGTATTCCTCGCACGTTAGGTTTTCGTCTGCGTCAACCTTTGTTCTGGTATTTTTGAAATAAGCACCGTGATCAATCTTAGAGTAAAACTCTGATGCAATCTTAGCGTTTTTCTTTCTCTCTTCACTGTAATCCCAACTTAAATTGGCATGGTAGCTATTTTGTGAATACTTCTTATTCATTGATAAAAGGTATTGTGACTGAGAGTGTGTGAGAGATTTTACTTTCCCGTATGCTTGCATGCTTTTAAGAATTTTCATAATATCATCGTGGCTCTTGTTATAGAAAGGGCATGGCAATGATGCACCCATCCATGTTTTAACCTTTTTTATGACATACTCTATTTTATCATCGCTAGACGAGTGATAAAAATATCTTTCATTCTCAAATAACTCAGAACTCATTGACAATCACCTTCACTTACTACTTCAAACTCACGTGGACTGTGTAGTTCGGGCTTGCGACCTGGATAGACCACTTTTATTAACCTTCCTGTACCTAAAATGCCGCCTGAACATGCATTTGTGCTTAAACAAATTGCTACGGCCCTTTTCTGCTGGTGTAGCTGCAGCATACCCCATCGTTTTACAACCAAGTCACCGACTTTCACTGATAACCTCCAAGTTTTCTCTAAGGGACCAAAATGTTCCATACTCGCCATAGTTTACCTTATATGTTTCTAGGCTTGGCTCATCTTCAGGGGCACATGCTACAACGATACCAATGATACCATCAACATATGCAACGTTGTAGCGGTTCTTTTTCTTAACAAGAGTTCCAACTTTTATGCTTTTCATTTAGGAGTTCATTTTCTTTAGTGCTGATACAACCATTGATACTGGTTTGGATGCATCAGTGAACAATACTTGACATAATTGATCGGTGTCCTCAAAACATTTAGGTCCAATATTGTATAATAGACCAGGCTTATTACCATAAACAACGAGGTCACCAACTTTAATATTTTCCATTTGTTTATCCATTACAATCGTTATCCTCGGTGTCACAGTAAGTTTTGCTTAATCCAGTTAAAGACTTCATTGGAAACGACAAGTCTATCATTTTCGTCATCCATACATCGATGCTCATTGGCCTCCAGAACCTTTCTGATACCAACAAATACCCTTTCATCCCTGTATGTTGGATCGTCAATAATAGAAGTATTGTGAGGTGTGAAGCCTCTAATTTCGGAGTGTACTGTATTTTGCACCCACTCTATACCTCTCTCCGTTACTTCGTTCTTTTCTTCAGTCACAAAAAACTCCTTTCTTTATGTTTCCTCGATGTGACTTATATATAATACAAAATCTCATGATCAAAATCAAGAAAAAAATAAAAAATCGTAAAAGTTTAATAATTTCAAGGGTTTACAACTTCTGAAATAACAGACCACATAGTTTCCGTCAGTTCGCATGCGGAGCCCAAAGATAAGTCATACCTCTGATCTCCTAAGACCAAAGTAATATCATTATCGCTCTCGTATATTTGTACAAGAATCATATCTCCGGATGTAGTTGTTATATATAGCTCTTCAGTTTCTTTCATCTTATCTCCTACAGTGTTCGTAAAGTATCTTATAAACCCTTGCATTTTCTTTTTCTAAAAGAGATGCATATTTATGCAATAATTTAACTTCATGAAGTATTGCACCCCTCTCTACCTTTTGACCCGCAGCAAAGCCGCAAACAAATATGACAACACTCAATATTATAATTGTAAGTTTATCTCTCATAAATTTTTAGTAGGGATAGAGGGAATCGAACCCACAAGACCTATGGTCGGGAGATTTTAAGTCTCCTGCGTTTACCTATTTCGCCATATCCCCACAATTTTATTGTAGTGCTCATAACAAAGTGGTTCATATTCTTCACTACCACCAACTTCAATCTGCCTCTGACTCTCTGACTTTCTTCTCGTATAGAACGCATCGGCCCCACACTCACAGCAAACAGCAGGGCAAATCTCAATTTGCGTTGCATAAGGCAACAAATCTCTTATCTCTGGCAAGGGCTTTGGCTCAGAGGACAACTGCAAACTAGAAACTAAAATTGTTTTTCCAGAAGCAAATAGCTTAAGCAAGGCCTTGGCAGCATATTCGATCATAAATACCTCATCAACTGCAATTACATCTGCATCGCCGGCGTACTCTAAGATGTCTAAACCATTGTGAACAAGAGTGCAATCGTGGGTTTGTCCAGAATGAGTGACGACAGTTTTAGAGGAGTATCTATTATCAATTTTAGGCTTAAATAATTTTACTTTTTTATTTTGATACTTGTATCTTTCTAATGCCGCTAATAATTTTGTAGTTTTTCCACCAAACATTGGGCCAGTGAAGATTTTAAGCTCTGAGTTTTTCAATTTTTGTTCTTTTCAATTCCGTTAGTTTCTTTAATTATTGCATCAACAAGGTGTTTTGTCAACTTTTTTCTATCCTCCTCTATCAAAAAGGGGGCATAATTTTTCAAAACTCTTTCTACTGTAAATTTTAATTTTAATCTCAAATTAAACTCCTCCAATCATGGTAATTTTGTCTTTTTTCCTTTTGGTTTTATCTTAAAATTTGGCTTATAAGAAGTCTTTTTTTGGGGCGTGCTAAAATTAAAAGAAAATAAACCATTATTCATATAATAATCATCATCGTAGAAATCCCCGTCGTCATCAAAAATTGTTTTTTCTTCGCCAATAAAAGAATAATATTCGTCATGTATCTCTATCAATGATATTGCTTCAGAGAGCATATAGCTGGGGTCGCCAGATTGATAAACTCTTAATTTATATCCATCAGTGAATGTAAGTGTAGGATCTGAATTTTTAAATTTATCATCCATCACAAACTCCATGGCTGTTTTTGTTTTTTGTATTGTTCGCGCTCCTGATCTTCTTTTTTCTATGTCATAGAATTTAAATTTGCCATCTTCATCACACTCTTTAAAGATTCTCTCTCCCTCTGAAATAAAAGAGATTTTTTGAATTGTTTTCATTGCAAGCTCTCCAAAAATTATGTTGTTTCAACTAAATTTAACTATCTCTCTCTCAGAAACCCACCAATGATCATCTAGCGATTGAAAATAAACTTGATGAGTAAGTCCAGATGGCCATGGATTTTTATCAACTTTTACCAATAAACCTATTGAACCCTCTTCTAAATAGACAATTGGACTAAATGCAGTTGTAACATTTGTACTAGCGATTGATTGACAAACCTTTACCAAGTCTCCAATCTTCAATTTAGTTTCACCAAATCCTTAAACTCTACTTTCTTTACATCGCTAGTATTATTAAATTTAAGAAACCATCGGACGGATGCTCTTCCCACTAGCGTGTGAATTTTTGTAATTATACCAATCATTTGATTGTGCGGTATATCCACATGCACCACAAGGTCTCCCAACTTAAAATTATCCTCTAACATTTAAAAGCGCCCTCGGCACGATTCGAACGTGCGACCTGCGGTTTAGAAGACCGATGCTCTATCCAGCTGAGCTACGAGGGCTTATTTTTAAATTATGGCACAAACCTTATAAAAATGCAAGAGAATACTTAGGTTTAAACTAACAATATTCTCCTAACCCATCGGTGATATATCCAGCCGCGAGTATCTGAAACTCTGTCTCTCGGTATCCATTTTTTCTCAAAAAACTTTTCGTATCTGGTTCCTGGTATCATATGCACTAAGATTTTTCTGTCCTCTATTAGAACGTCCAAATCATTGTCTATCTTTAGTACTATGCCCATCCATTCTTTACCGTATAGCACGTGATTAATAAGCTCACCTATTTTCAGTAGGGACGTCTCCTTTGCCCAGGGATAAGTTACTTTTTTGCTTTTGTATATCTCCATGGGCTATCTCCGCTACTATACCTAAAGTAACTAGGCATGCTGCCCACACAATCGCAACCCACATGAGAAATTTATTATTCATTTTTTATAATTTTTTGACAATTTGCATCTTTCTTCTTTGTTTTGCTTTCTTCAAAAGTATTTTTTGCTAAAAATATAAACAGCGTTATCAGCCCAGCAAGCGCATATAGTCTTAGATTTTCCCTCACTCGATACACTCGTATGATGTAACGGAAACCATTGTAGAAAGAAGATACTTATAGCGAGATGCTAAATCGCCTCGATGACGAGATTCAGCATCTTTTAATAAGAGCTGTAATTTTTTAAATGAAAGTTCAGAATTGATATAAAACTCAACGGCATTGAATATAGCTTGCACCGCTGCTGAGACTATTGATGGCTTCGAGCTTCTAAAGGATACTGATCTTTTTGAGCAATTAGAAAAGCTAATCTCCACCTCTATATTTGCATCGCTACCAGATTTATCTGCACCTGTAAAGTCAGGCTTTACTTTAAAATTTTCAAAAACTATATTTTTTAAAGATGGATATTCTTCTTGGTATTTGTTTATCATACAATTGTAAACTGCATCGATAACACCTACTCCTCTGCACTCCAGGTTGTGTGTTGTGCTCTGTTCTTTTATAGCCTCTTTGAATTTGCAATAAACGCTTGTTGTTCCGCTAATAAAATCCTCATTGAAGGTAACATTATCAATTGAAAACAATAATTGCTCTTCATTTAATATTTCTTTTATTACTTTTTTTGGCTTGAGCCTCTTAACTTCTTCAGTAGTTTTTAGAGACATATGATATTATTCTATCCTTTCTAGTGATGTTGAAACTTTAAAAATTCTTTGCACGTTTCTAATTCTCTTAATAGATCTTAAAATTTTGGCCTTCGCATCCTCTGGGTTTGAAAATGTCCCCGGATAACTTGGGATAAACTTTACGCTTAAGCCTGCAATGTAGGTTTGCTCTGCAACCTTTCTATTAGAGATAGCGACGTTAACAATAGTAACCGTAGGCAATGCGCGTACTTCTGCCAAAATATCGTCAAGGCCTCGTTTCGCGTCTCCTACATCTATAGTATACCCCAGCATGCAATAAAATTTATATATTCCTCGTTGTCTTGGTCTATTTTTTTCCTCCGAGAGTAGGGTAAAGTATTTTTCTATCTCGTTATCAACACTCTCGCCTAATCCTGTTTGCTTGCTAAACTCTTCTCGGTTTATCAATTCTGTAGCGGTTTCTTTAACGGCTTTGGCAAACATATCTTCATTGTCTTGAATAAACTTTGCTATGCTGGCTATACCTTGAATGTTCTCGGCGCTTGGCTTTAAGGTCTGCCCTGAAATTTCTCTTCTAACAGGGTTGAGAATGTTAACATTAACAAAGAAAGCTAATGCGTGTTCTCCAAGAGCACTTGTTTTTATCTTGATTGCTTTAACAAGCAATTTATATCTAGGAATTGACTTTCTTATAAATGCTTTAGACGGCAACTCAGGAAGCTCAGGGATTGGCAAGTCTTGTTGCTTTGCTAACTCATCAGCTATTTCTGTAGATACTTCTTCAAGATTACGAAGAGTTCTTCCAGTATAAGAATTGTTCATACCAGTGACAGCTGCTTTTATATAGTCATCTGATAATTTATCCGGAGCAGTCTCTATCCCGTCTGATATATCTATCAAGACATAATCATCTCTATCTGGTAACTTATCAGGACCTATTATCTTTCCGTTATAAACAACGAACTTCTTTTTTAAGACTGCGAATATACCTTCGTGATCATTATTGGCAATGGCATAGCCTCCAAGGTCAGATAACAAATGCTCTTCTTTATCTCTAATCTTTTGCTGAGTATCAGAAACAGCAGTGTGCTTCATATACCCCTCTTTCCTTAAATGGTCTGCTAATACTGACTCTATTTCTATAGCTCGCTCTCTGCTGATACCTAGATTGTAGAGCCAATTATCAAAGCCGTTTGGATTAGGTTCGTACTCTCTTGATTCTATTCTTAATAAGATACCATCTGATTGAACGTCAACTTCTTCGACGCCATAGTAACTGGCTTCTTGGTCTAAGACTTCTCTGATATCGTCCATAAACTGTTGCGAATCAGAGCCCCAACTATCTGGCATCTCTTCTTCACCTAATTGGTCATCGTCTATTCTAAAGAAATAATCGCCACCAAACGAAAGATAGTCACCACCACTGCCGTCGTCCATCACCTCATAGTAAGCGCTAAAACTATCTGGCGGTCTGTTATTCTGTGTCCACTCTTTTAGAATATTTTCAGCTTTTATTTCAAAATTGCTTTCTGGTGGTTCTTCTTCTATTATATCTCTTCCATTTTGGATTATATCTGAGTATGCTTCTGCTGCGTCGGGCTGGTCGATACCTGCTTCAATCATTGCAGTGTATAAGATATCTGGATCGTGTCTATCATCTGATGCGTCGTATGCTTCTTCTACGTCGTATTCAGTATCAATTGCCGAGGAGTTGCCACCACGCGCAAACACAAGCGCTATTTTATGATAAACATGGTCTTCAGGTAGTTTGTCAATCCTAACCATAACAAAAGCTCTGCCCTCTTCAGTATATTGTTGGAAGTAGTTTTTTGCTCGCGTTGCTGATATGCACCACCTTGTGTTCCTTCCGAAATAGCAAGATGCCTCTGTGGTATTCGGTCTAACTGCGAAGACGCCATGATCTTCGTAAACAAAAGTAGAGCCAGCTTTAGCTGCAGCTTTTTCTTTCTCCCTCTTTTCCCGTTCCGTATCTTGCTTTTCATATTTGTCAATAATCTCTCGCGCTTTTTTCATATCAAGTCTATAAATATCTTTTTCTTCCATCCTAGCACCGTGTCTTTCCAATGTACGCTGAAAACCGAAAATAACATTTAATACTTCTTCTGCCTGTGTTATGTTGTTATTATCCGGACTAGGATCTTGAGCATTAACAGGTCCCAGAGTAGCAGCCCTAACAGGACCCTCTGGGTATATCTTTTCCCACGCTTGCATTGCCCAAAGTAAATACTTAGATACACCCTTTGGACCTAGATTAGTCTCAAGGGTCTGACGGAACAAATCTAGCCAGCCCAACTCTGTGAGTTGAGGGTATTGTTTCTTTATATCTTTTACTCTTGCTTCTACTAATAATGATAAGTCATCGTACTTGTTTAGATAATCAATCCACTTTCTCTGAAATTTCATAGATAATGACACCTTTTTATAGTAAATAGTAAAGGGGATAGCAAAGTTTCCTTTACTTTTTTAAGATTTATTGACTTTCTATGGTTAATCCATTTTGACTTAATTGATTTTTTATATCTTTGATTATAAGAAGTGTTTTACCTAACACAACTACATGCTGTCGGTTAACTTTAAAAGCTAATTTTTCCGGAGACTTTGCATCTGGAGGGACTACGAAAGTTCTATCTAAATAATCTTTTAGTGTTATGTTAGTTGCATACAACTCACAGAACAAAGAGAACACTTCATCCCCAAAGTTTATTATCCCTTTGAAATAATCTGAAAAGAAACTTTTGATTCTAGATAGATCTCTTTCTGCATTTTCTCTAAAGCTGTCTACTTCATCTGGCCTAAGATATATATAATTTGGATTTTCATCGTTTTGATCTGACGACATTTTGCCCCTTTCCCCAGAAAAGTTTATTAGTTCTTTTGTCTGTTATCAGTAAAGCTGATACATACTTTTCACCGCCTCTTTCAACGATGTTCGCTTTATAGAGATCCAAACGACCATACTTTGGAGTGTGTATTCTCCTGGCATATTTTTTTCTAGGTGGGGGTTGGTTTAAAGTTTTGATACATGCATCAATAATTTGTTCTTCCTCTTCTAAATTCATGTTAGTCGCTTGGTCAAAATCAACATTTATATGCACCCCAACAACCCACTTCTTAGATCCGAATTCTGGAATATCCCAAAAATTTGAATTATGATACCTACCATATCTGCTCTGGGTCTCGTCAGCAGTTGGCTCTGTCGTATATCTTGGCATTGGCTTTAGGTCACATGAAAGTCTCATCATTTGTTCACCTTGATTATATTTGATAAGTCACTAAAGCCGCCTATCAAACTACATTGACCTGTATTCTTATCATTTCTAATAATTATGGGTACAGTAGGGTGATCATAAAATTGTTTTGTATAGTTCAAAAATTGATTATCATCGCTTAAATTAAAAAAGACGTACTCTTTGTTTAGAGAATCTAAAGCCTCAGTTGCTAGAGAACAATATGGGCAAGTGCGTGTCCCATAAATAAAGTATCTTTCATTAGCCATGCAATAAGCCCCTGTCTTTTTTCTGCAAAAGGGTAATTTCCTCTTGTAACTCTGAAGCGTTGCCGACCACAACTATATCAAGGCCGGCGTTACCTTTATTTAAAGATATCGTACAAAAGCTACTATTAGCCAAGACACCATCTATCTTTCCTTCATACAAACTACTTTGATTTGGCCTAATACAGATTATGTGTTTCGGATTTATTAAAACATCTCTAGTTTTAAAATTCATTTTTGCTTGGGATGTTTTAGAAAAATTAGTTTCTCTAAAAATCTCTTTAACTTTTAACATGCTGTCTCCTCTACTAAATAAGTTTTTCTTCTTAAGACATAACAATCACTACCCTCATATAATATTTTGTAATAGCTTTCATTAAGATCTTTATCCGGAAGCATTAAGAACACGCTTGGCTTCTCAAGCATATGAAAACCACTCCAGCTCCCTTGGTCTTCCCCATATAAAACCTGACACTCTGTGGGCACATAAACTAGCTTATTTGGCATCTAATGGAGCCTCCTGTGGGGGATCCTGGCCCTCATCTGAGCTAGTGATTGCTCTAAGGTATCCTGAAGCGATTGCTGAACAATCTTCTAAAATTATGTCTGATTCCATCATGTGAAACCTGACATCTTCCATCCTCTTGAGGGCTTTCTCCATGGATCGATCTTTAATTTCTTTAAGATTAGAACATATGCTTAGTGCTGTCTCTAAGTTTTTTTCCGCTCTCAAGATTAATTGATCCATTTCCGCTGGGACGTTTTCTAAGTCCGTAGTGTATGATATCTTTACTTTCATTAAAACCACTCCATATAAGATATTAAAGCATTCTGTCTATGTTTATTCCATCTGTCCTCATCTATTTTTATGGAAAAACACTCTGCTAATTTTTTACCGTATTCCCACGCCAACACTTCTTCTCTAATGATATCAGCTCTATGGTTTTTATTGCCTCTAGCCTCTCTGCTATCTTTTATCATGTATGGGAACTGTGCGCGAAATGAATTATAATCACTTTCATCACATCTTAATATAACATGCCCAGCTTCGTGCAGGAGGGTATGTAAGCGAGAAATATAATTTTGTCTGGAATTTATTTCTATTCTTTTAGAATCGTAGTAGAAAGCATCGGAATAATCGACGTCATAATGGACCTCGACGCCATACTGTTGCAACACAAAACTTTCTACAATTTTAAGCTGCTCTTCAATTAACTTCTTCAATTTAACTCCACTTTCTTATACTGTAACAGAAAAAATGCGCTAAGTCAAGTTATAAATTTTATAATCATGGCACCCATCAGGCCCAGGGTAGATGTAAAAAGCGTCCATATCAACTTCGAAGATAAAGCTTTCCAAGCTTCAAGTGCTCTGATCCTTGCGTAAAGGCCTTCATCCGGATTATATACAGCCTCTTTTATTTTGGCTACATCATCTGCTATTTCTTCTTGTTTAATTTTTAATTGTTCAAATTCAATATCAACAACAGTTAATAATTTATCAACTTTAACTTCCAACTTATTTATCATTTGACCATCAGACATATAATACACCTCTTATTTATGGAAGGACGCTAAGCTAAATAGGCCAAACAATCCTAATCGGCTTCAATTATTGCGTGATCTGTTGTAATTAAAATGCCTGCAACTGATGCTGCATTTTGTAACGCGCACCTTGTAACCTTCGCAGGATCAATTATACCTAATTCAAAAAGGTCGACCAATTCACCAGAATTAAAATTGATTCCGGATTTCAAATCCGATGTACTAGACAGCTTTGCAACGATCTCTTCAAAATCATAGCCTGAATTTCTAGACATCATCCTTATGGGAGAGGCTAAAGCCTCTTTGATAATCAAAAGTCCTAACTCTTGCTCTTTGTTTTCCAGTGTATCTGGCGGTAGAGATAAGTCTTGAGATATACGAAACAGTATGGTTCCACCACCCGGGACAATGCCCTCCATCTGTGCTGACCTTACTGCCTCTAATGCGTCTTCTATTCTGTGTTTCTTTTCAAGCATTTCAACTTGAGTAGCAGCACCAACTTTGATAATAGCAACCCCTGACGCGAGCCTTGTAATCCTCTCTTGAATAATCTCGCACTCACGTAACGATTCTGTGATCTCTATTTCATTTTTAAGTGTTCCAATTCTATCATCTAATAATACAGGATCTGCGTCTCCGCCAACAATGGTGGTTGAATTTTTAGAAATCTCAATGCTCTTTGCGGATCCAAAGTCATTTAGCTTAACCTCCTTTACATCGTCGCCAAGTTCTCTCTTGAAGAACCTGGAGCCAGTTGCAATAGCCAAATCGTTCATGATGTTTCTTCGTTCCTCGCCGTACCTTGGTGCTTTGATAGCCACAACCTTCATCGAGCCTCTAACTGTATTCATGATTAAGGCAGCTAACGCTTGGCCTTCAATATCATCTGCCACAATAACAAAAGGTCTACTTTCTCTAGCTGCAATTTCCAAAGCAGGTAGAATTTGCTCTACTCTCTCTAGTTTGTTATCTGTGATGAGAAACAAAGGTCGGTCATGACGGGCAACATTTCTTCTTTGATCCGTGACAAAAGCTGCGGCTGCATAACCAGAATCAAACCTAAATCCTTCAACAAGCTCTAGAGTTGTGTCAACCGATCTAGCCTCCTCGATGGTAATTGAGCCATCTTTACCGACTTTATCCACTGCCATGGCAATGATATCGCCAATGCCCCCATCATTATTAGCAGATATTGAAGCAACATGAGCAACATCCTCTGCACTAGAAACTGGCCTTGCTGCGTCTTCAATACGGTTGCAAACTTCTTTAACAGTTTTATCAATGCCTCTTTTAATCTCAACTGGACTTATACCGTCTTCGATATGTTTGAGTGCTTCATTGTAGATAGCTCTTGTAAGAACAGTAGAAGTTGTTGTGCCGTCACCAGCATCGACATTTGTCTTAGCTGATGCCTGTTTAACTAATTGTGCTCCAGCGTTCATAACCGGATCTTTAAGATCTACAAATTTTGCAACAGTCACGCCATCTTTTGTAATGATAGGCATAGCATTCTTTTGCTGCAGGATGACATTTCGACCTCTTGGGCCAAGCGTCGATGCTACGTTATCTGCTAAGATATTTACACCCTCTGTGATTTTTTCACGCAGAGTGTCTTTGGAAGAAAAATGTTTGGACATTAAATACTCACTTTCGTTTTATACATTATATATTATAAGCACAGACTTTATAAATGTCAAGGATTTATTTATCAATATCTATGGCTGCGTTTTCAGTTGCAGTCTTAAGTTTGTCGACATCGGCTGACGCCTTCAACATGTAGGTTTTTCTATCTTCGTCGCCACCAGTCATATAAAGACTAAGATTATCGCTGAAATTTTCCAGAGCTTGATATATAGGCGCGATTGTTGATTCTAAAAGAGTTGCATACCTCTCCCAAGATGCTTTAAGAGTTTCCTCTCCCAGTGACAGTTCTGCAATTGTCTGAAACCCTCTTATGCTCTCAGCCTGATCTCTTGTAAATTCAAACTGTTGTTTCTCCGTGTATCCTGGTGTTTTCATTAAGGAGGCAAACACCGGTTCTGAATTACCAGTATCCTTAAAAACATTAATAGCTCTTTCTAGCTGTTGTACGATGGCATAGGATCCAAAAATAACTGAAGCTTTTGTTTGTTCAAACTTTTCTTCTGTGTATTTTATTTCAAATGGCCCATACTTTTGTAAGGTATCTGTGTCCATATTTATAAGAGAGCTTACGAACTTAGACATACTGCTTGGCGCAAGTCTGAGTTGGGCCTCATTTAATTCTTGTCCTTTTTTATCACTGAACGTGAATATATGCGCGGACGGTTGTGATGGCACTATTCCACTTAAACCTCTTTTCTTTAAAGTTTGAGGGTTGGCCGTCTTTATTAGTTTTATGGCCATGCCGGCATCAACTAATTGTTTTAGTTTTTGCTGTAGTTTAGATGCACTTTCCATATCATCCTCTGCGAATTTTTCAGGATCTTTAATTGTTACTTGCTTAAGAAGAGGCTTAACAAATACATCCAAAAAGTTTTCCAGTGTTATCCTAAATTCTCCAAATTCTAATGCTTCAGTTGATCCACCCTCGCCCCTCTTTCTTCTAGCATCCAAATAGACAATGTGATCTCTACTCTTAAAATGCTCTACCATGTTTTTAAATGAACCCTTAACGCCAGTTGTCTGACCCAACAGTTTAAGAGAGTATTCTACGCCACCTAAAACAACATCGGTTATTGGTTTGCCTGCGACGTCTTTCTCCTCAGAACCTGTAATTTGTTCAGCATCAAGGCCCATTAGGCCTGCGAGAAAACCTTCGAATATAAATCCGCCTGCAGATTCAGTGAAGTCATCAAGTATCGTACTTAAGACCTCTAAGATAACAAGAGTTGATAGGACTTCTCTCACATTGGTGAGTTGCAATTCACCACTTACCACACCCGTAAGAAACTGTAACTTTTCTGGTAATGTATCGCCAGGTATGTTTCTACTGTATCTTTCAATAATTTGTCTATCTTTTGACCCAGGGACACCCCAAGCCTCAGTAATTCTAAGTTTAGGTATTGGTATCCTAACTTCTTGTTCAACACCCCTTGCACTTTCTTGCTCTTCTTGAATCAAAGGCAAGTCACCCAATAGATTTTCTATTAATGATATAAAGTCTTCAGCGTTACCTTTTTTCTTACCATAAATTTCAAATAACTGTTTATCTAAATCTGACATTACTAACACCTCTCCTAGTAAATAGTTTTAAACTATCTCATCAGCAATGCCAAATTTAACAGCCTCTTCTGCTGATAAATAAACATCCACTTGTTTTCTTAACATCTTTTTTATTTGCTTTTGAGACATTGCAGTCTCATTTGCTAGGCACTTGACATATCTATCTTGAACCCATCGTATCTCAGCTATTTCGTTTTCCATGTTTGTTAGCGAACCATGATACCCACCGATGACACTATGTATCATAACCCTACAATTTGCACCAATCTTTCTTTTACCCTTGGTACCAGCTGCCAATAGTGGTACACCTGCAGACATGACCTTCCCTAGCGCTATAGTTTCTATATCGCAATTTTCTCTAACAACTCTCATGGTGTCGTAAATGCTGAACATATCAGCTGCAGATCCACCATGAGATGATATAACCATCTTTATCGGTTTAGTAATTTCTATTAATTCACTCTCTGGGTCTTCTGGGTTTTTATATTCTAGACCCTTTGCTGTATCTGAAAAATACATCAGAAGACTGACAATATCTGAACTTATCTTTTCTTCGATATCCCCATACAAGGATATCCTTCTAAAGTCATCATCTTTACGGCCAGAATCAATATTGTTTATTATAACAATTCTATCATCCTTTTCTTCTTCTTGTTTATTATTTTCTTCTTCCATTAATTACCTTTTTTTTTCCGTTTCTAGCCAACTCACAGACTTCAAACGATAGAGTTTTTGCAAATTTTAACCATGAGCTTTTACTTTCAAACTTCTTTTTAAGTAAAATAATTGTCTTTCCACTATTTGGATCATACCCTGCACCGGAATGGGACCAATCTTTTGCTTCTTTTGTTAACTTATTGATCTCGGATTTACCTTTTGCTTTAGCTTGCATGGTATAAATACCAGTTTCTTTATCACACCACGCAACAACTTCTATAGTCATTTACCTTTTCCTCCTTTGGATTTTTTCAGCTTTAGTTGTGCTATCCTCTGCCTAGCCTGGTACCAGTTAGTATAAGAAAAAAACCTATGATAACGCTTTGGCAAAGAAAACAGCATTTTAATAACTATGACATTACGCCATTCTGATAATGCTCTTCTGTCATTTTTTATTATTTTTTCGACTTCATCTTTAAAGCCTTCCGCGCCTAGTAAATTTAACCTTTTGATCTCAATAGCCTTTTCAATATCATTGTTAATTGCATCTAACAATAAAAGGATTGAATCAGTAGTTTCATCAAAAAGTCTTTTTGAATGACCTAAAGCTAATAGGTAAGAGAAAATTCCGTAGGCCATGGCCCCGGAGAAAAACCACAATGCATTTTCAAACATAATACAATTCTAAAATAGATTGACTAAAAAGTCAAGAGATATTTTACTTCTCTGATTTTTTAGCCATAGCTTCACGAACAAGTCTCTTGGTAACCTTTGCAGCGATAGCCTCAACGATTTCATCGATCTGCTCTTCTTCAAGATCAACTTCCATCATATCTTCTTCCTCTGGCTCTTCAGCGTCCATTGGATCACCTGGCTCATCGCCCATAAGATCATCTGCAGGACCATCATCATCAGGACCGCTGGCATCTAGAATAGTTTGAAGGACTTCTACTGCCTTTCTGAGTGCGTCGACCTCAGAATCAGAGACGGTAACTTCTGCTTCGGCGCCGGCATCATCGTCCATGTCCATGCCCATGTCATCCATAGGCTCATCATCCATAGGCTCATCATCCATAGGCTCATCATCGCGAGCGGCATCATGCGTGCCTTCTTCGACTTCATCATCTCGACCGCCTTTGTACATGCCCTCTTCAACCTCGTCATCGCGAGCGGGTTTATGCATGCCCTCTTCAACCTCTTCGTCCTTTTTAGCGTACATGCCTTCATCAACATCTTCTTTGTCAGCGTGCTCGCCCTCTTTCATTTCTTTAGGGTCTTCTTCCTCTTCAATCTGATGAGGAAACATTTCATTTATGGCTCCGATGTTGGCAAGAGCCTGAAATCTACGTATGGTAGCTTCCTTCAAAAGCTTCTTTTTATCTTTGTTCTGCATTGTGGTTCTCCTAGCTTAGAATAATAGATATATGTGTAGTATTAATCCTACAGTAATAAATAGTACCTATTTTTCTTTAAAGTTTAAAATAATTTTGATATTTTCTTTAACGCTGCTTGTTCGATCTGCCTAATCCTTACAAAGCTTAAGTCTAGTCTTTTGGCAACTTCGTGCAGTGTTAAAGGCAAGTCATCATTTTTCTCTATAGATATTAGACAACAGTTGTAGTCTTCTTCGTAATCAATCCATTTTCTACAGCTTGTTTTACAGCACATAGTTCGCTTCTTTATACATGTTTTTGAACACTCTGGCAAGTAACTCATTAATCTTTATATTCCTTTGCAATTATATCAAATATGTTTTCTCTTTCCTCATCCGTAAAGGCAAAGGATTTTTTAATCTCTTCGCCTTTGTCAATTAATTTCTTTGAATCTTTAATTCTTGTTTTACCTTGCTTTGCAATTTCAAATTTTAAATCAGTTATAAATTCAATAATTCTCATATCGCCCGCAATATAACCAGAAACTAGACCCTGAAAGAACTGAGACTGTGTTAGTCCATCATGTCTCAGTCTTATTCTTAGATCAGCATGACGCTTATCAGTATCATGAAATACAATTTTCTTTCCCTCAGATCCATAATCATATGTTTTATCTGACATTAAGAATGTGTGTCCTGCTTTCAGTCTGGCCTGCACCAGTTTGTACAATAAAATTAGCTTTACTTCGCAATTCACTTATATTTTTAGCGCCACTATAGGATAAGCCACTACGGATATTCTGCGCTAATTCCGTCAATATATCGTCTACAGATCCCTTGTATGGTATGGTGGTAGAGATGCCCTCTAGAGAGCTTGTACTGCCCCTCCAGGCGGTCTGTGCCTCTTTACTAGCCATACCCCTATAGACCTTATACTTCTTGCTGTCAGAGGCCTCAAATACCTGTCCTGGTGCTTCATCTGTGCCGGCCAACATAGAGCCTAGCATCACAAAGTCTGCGCCTGCTGCTAGTGATTTAACAACATCTCCAGCACTTTTGATACCACCATCTGCAATAATAGGTGTATCGATATCAACATGACTACACGCCAATACAGATTGAAACGTCGGGACGCCATGGCCAGTCTGAATACGTGTTGAACAAATAGAACCGCCACCTATACCAACTCTTACAGCATCTGCGCCCCATTGAGATAAATCATAGTATCCTTCTGGCGTCGCGACGTTACCGGCGATGATGCATATATCACCAAACCTATCTTTAAGTGATTTAAGAGCCCTTTCCATTAAGGAATGGTGACCATGGGCTATGTCAACACAAACCACAGACACCCCAGCTGATATGCTTTCCGATGCTCTTTCGATATAATCTCCGGACACTCCCACTGCTACGCCAATTTTACGTGACCCATCTGTTAGCAATGCCTCATTTACTTTCATTACCTGCTGATGAATAGTATTGTAGCGATGGATAATACCCAAACCACCATGTTCTGACATGGACTTTGCCATGGACGCCTCTGTTACTGTATCCATTGGGCTGGAGACAATCGGTAATTTAAAATTTATATCTTTGATATTATTACCAATATCAATCTCGGTCCTAGATTCAATATCGCTTTTCAGCGGAGACAACAGTACATCATCAAAACTATAGCATTGCTTAAACATTTGTATCCTCCATTTCCTTAATAAGATTGACTGCTTTACCCCAGCAGTCTGGGCAGTAAAGGCGAACTATACCTTCTTTTTTACGGACTACAACATTCCATGTAGTCACCATCTCTTTGTCTTTCTTGTCGAAAGGCTTCACACACGCACTGCACTCTACTGGAAGTCTATCAAACATAGACATCTTTTCTTGTAGTTCTTTTTCTGCAGCTTTTTGCTTTTTTCTACGAAGTTTTCTACCAGCAGATGACACTAAAAGTCCCCCGTGCTTCCGAACCCGCCGGTGCCTCTCTGTGTATTCTCGCCATACACATTGTCCTCATGGATCTCCTCAACCTCGCAGGCATTGATTGGCACCAAAACAGCCTGGGCCAGCTTTTGACCTGGCTCAATAACTGCAATGTCTTCACCAATATTATTTAAATTTACGAAGACCTCTCCGTCATAGCCGCTGTCAACTACGCAAGCACCGACAACCAGTCGCTTCTTTGTTGCAACACCAGACTTATTTTTGATTTCAAGCATAAAGCCAGGAGGCACACCTACCTTTAGCCCTGTTGGAATAAGGGCACCATGATGTGGGCCAATCCTAATTTGCTCGCAACCATCAAATGACTTACTGCGCTCGTTTGGACAATAAAACAAGTCCATACCAGCATCAGTTGGATACGCCCTCACTGGAAGCTTCGCTCCCTCTCTCATTTTAAACACCTTTAGTCTCATTATTTTCCCCTTTTTAATTTTTTTAGTTTGTCAAAATCTAAGCCCATTACTCTCATAAGTTCTTGATATCGAGTTTTAAATTTTAAACCATGTGGGTGATTCTTTATTAAACTCGTATCAGTTTGTGGACTAAGAGCCCATTTTATTTGCTGAATCACTGCTTTTAACTTATCGTCGATAAACGATGATGGTAGATTACGATGTGCAATGTAAGGCAAAAGGAAACACCTAGCTATGGTTTCATACTCTTTCTGTCTAAGATTGTAATGGTTTATATTATTAGTCTTATAAAAGTAAGTTATCTCTTGTGCCAGGGATTGTCTTTCTACAAAATTCCATTGTATCCTTTTCACGTTTCTCCTTAATAGTTATTAGTTGCAACAAAGTGATTTGCATTTGAATCTTTATGTGTCATTCTATCTCTATACTGAATAGAATACCGATAATTATAATCTGCCACAATATAATCATCATACAGTTCTTCAGTCAACTCATCTCTATTGATGATGATCATTACTTTGGATTTAGTGTTCCGGAACCATTCAGCTAACTCTCGATGGTCCTGTTCGCGGAACTGGCCAGCTGGGTGGTAATCTGTGAACTGCCTAGTATATGGTGGATCGAGAAAAACAAAATCGTCTTTTGTTGCATTTTGTACACTGTACTTCCAATCACCATGTGTAATAATGCTATTATTTAATATGGCCTGGATGTCAGAAACAGACTGATCAATACCCTTGAAAGATTTATACCAACCATAAGGCACATTAAACTTGCCTTCATTAGAAAATCTAAGCATACCAGAAAAGGATAGTTGTCTCATTAAATAAAAACTGACTGCCTTGTCAAAGTCGCTGGTAAAGTCCGTATCTCTATAGTAATAGAAGTATCTATCTGCGATATCGTTTATCTCTTTATTAACTTGATCCTTTAAGTCTTTTACAATGATTTTTTGATCATTAATCTCGTTACACCTCGAAGACAGCTTAGATATAGCATCGTTCAAAGTATCTTCTTTGCAACTTGCAATCAGTGTTTCTTCGCTATCCTTTTTAATACCCTGCAAAATCTTTAGTGCAGCCTTAACGGTCGAATGATTAGAGGAGTGAAGCTTAGACAACTTTAACTGCTGCTTAGTTAGTCGCTGTTCCGCTTTAGCATCTCTTTTGACACTTGCCATCTCTTTGTTATAGTTTGCACTCAGTCTATTAATTTCTTTAACAAGTCTAATGGTATCGTTCTTC
>JGI25128J35275_1000052_pt1 | contig 32342 bp, 30 predicted proteins | sample ETNvirenome_2_60_FD_35275 | JGI IMG/M metagenome (IMG submission 35275)
TTANTGACAAAGAAAAAGATTTTGGTCTTATCAGACCACCCGCTGTCACCGTCTGGTGTTGGCACGCAAACGAAGTACATGATTGAGGCACTGTTAAAGACAGGGCGATATGAATTTATTTGTCTTGGTGGGGCAATGAAACATGTTGATTACACACCACAAAAGATAGAACCTTGGGGTGATGATTTTCGTATTTTCCCGGTTGATGGTTACGGCAATCATGAAATAATCAGATCTGTTTTGCAGAAAGAGCGCCCAGATGCGCTTTGGTTTATGACCGATCCAAGATTCTATGGTTGGCTTTGGGAGATTGAAAACGAAGTTCGTGCAAATCTTCCAATGATTTACTACCATGTTTGGGATAATTTTCCACCTCCACAATTTAATGCTGATTTTTACAATTCAAATGATGTTGTAGCTTGTATTTCAAAAGTTACTCACGAAATAGTAAAGACGGTTGCACCCGAAGTGGAATCTCATTATGTGCCACATGCAGTAAACGAAGTCTTTTTTCATCCTGCAAAAACCGAATCAGAGTTGGCAAGAGTAAAAGATTTGCGAAATCAACTTACTCGTGGTAAAACCAACAAGAAGGTGTTCTTTTGGAACAATCGAAATGCAAGACGTAAGCAGTCTGGCACGCTCATTTGGTGGTTCAAGGAATGGCTTGACAAGGTGGGGCACGATAAAGCAATGTTATTAATGCATACTGATCCGAGAGATCCTCATGGTCAAGATTTGCCTCATCTGATAGAACATTTGGGAATCAATGATGGTCAGGTTTTGTTGTCAACCAACAAGGTATCTATGGAGGAACTATCATGCCTCTATCGTGTTGCTGATTACACAATTAATATCTCTGATGCTGAAGGCTTTGGTCTTGCCACCCTTGAGTCACTTTCTTGTGGAACGCCGATCATTGTGAACATGACAGGTGGTTTACAGGAACAAGTAACTGATGGAAAAAACTGGTTTGGGTTTGGTATTGAACCATGTTCAAAGACTGTGATTGGCTCGCTACAAGTGCCATACATTTATGAAGATAGAATCTCGCAGCGAGACTTTGAAAAAACACTCACCAAGGCTGTGAAGAATCCATCTAAGAAATATAAACAGATGGCTTCACAAGGTCGCAGGCATGTGTTAAAATCTTACAACTTTGAGACTTTTGAAAAGTCNTGGGTTGAACTCATGGATAAAGTCATAGAAGAACATGGCTCCTGGGATACAAGAACTGGTTACCAAAGATGGCAACTAATGGAGGTAGCGTGAAGAAAAAGATACTACTTAAGGGTCCTTTGTTGACTCGTTCTGGATATGGCGAGCAGGCAAGATTTGCACTCCGTTCCTTACGTTCTCGTGAAGATCTGTTTGAAGTCTTTATTCAGCCCTTGCAATGGGGACACACCTCTTGGACTTCTGAAGTTGATGAAGAGAGGGCGTGGGTTGATCAAACGATTGAGAAAACCATTGGATATATCCAGCAAGGCGGTCAATTTGACATTTCGTTGCAGGTTACCATTCCAAATGAATTTGAGAGATTAGCTCCAAAAAACATTGGATACACTGCTGGAATTGAAACTACAAAAGTAGCACATCAGTGGATTCCAAAGGCAAATGAGATGGATAAAATCATTGTTGTCTCTAGCCACTCCAAGCAAGTATTCGAAAATACAGAATACCAAGCGCAGAATACCCAAACTGGCGAGCAGGTTGTTTTGAAGACTCAAACACCCGTCGAAGCTGTCGGTTATCCTGTAAAGACTTTTGATAATCTGCCAGAACTAGACCTCGGTCTATCAACCGCATTCAACTTCTTAACGGTTGCACAGTTTGGTCCGAGAAAGAATCTGCAAAACACCATTAAATGGTTTATCGAAGAGTTCAGAGATGAAAATGTCGGACTTGTTGTGAAGTCTAACATAGCAAAGAACTGTTTGATGGATCGCAATAGGCTCCACGGCGACCTTACAAACTTCATTCGTCAACAGGGAGAGAGGCAGTGCAAGGTATACCTCCTACACGGCGACATGACTGATGCAGAAATGCATTCTCTCTATAACAACGAAAGAATTGACGCATTTGTCTCTCTCCCCCACGGCGAAGGATTTGGTCTTCCGCTCTTTGAAGCTGCTTATTCAGGACTCCCTGTAGTCACTGTAGGCTGGTCTGGGCAGCTTGATTTTCTTGTAGACACTGATGGTCAAGAACAGTTTTACAACGTAGCCTTCGACCTCCAGCCAGTCCAGCAAGAGGTTGTTTGGGATGGTGTTATAGTGGCTGACTCTATGTGGGCTTATGCCCGTGAAGGCTCTGCGAAGGAGCAGATGCGCCTTTGTTTTGAACATGGGTCTGCCGGAACTACAAAATGGAACACTGCTCAACTAACTGAACGTTTTTCTGATGAGAAAATGTATAAAAAGTTTGTTGAAGCCCTGGGTGAGAAAGAATTCGATGTTGAAGATTGGTTATCAAGTTTGGATATAAATGAGGTCGAATGAGGAAGATTATTTTTGTAGCTGATTTTTTCAGTGATCAGGTCCTCGGTGGTGGCGAATTAAACAATGATGAACTTATAGATATTATAGCTAGCAAAGGATATGAAGTTGTTAAACTTAATAGCGCTAGAATAAGCGATAGTTTCATAGATAGCCATCCTGATTCTTTTTACATAATAGCTAATTTTGTGATGATACAGCCGCAGATTTTGCAAAAAATAACAACGCAATGTGATTATGTTATCTATGAACACGATCATAAATATTTAAAAAATCGTAATCCCGGTATTTTTAAGAATTTTATTGCGCCAAAAGAACAAGTGATTAATTTGACTTTTTATCGCAATGCCAAGGCAGTATTCTTACAATCAATTCTTCATAAGGAAATAGTATTTAAGAATACTGGATTAAAAAATTTGATAAATTTGGGTGGAAACATTTGGAGTGTAGAGGCTCTAAATACTTTCAAAAAGAATACTTTGATTGAAAAAAATAATTCCTATGCCATCATGGATTCTGTTATAGATCACAAGAATACTTCTGATGCTGTTGCTTTTTGCAAAATTAAAAATTATGATTTTAATTTAATTAAAAGCGAAAACTATATCAACTTTATAGAGATGCTGGGAAAACATAAAGGGTTGGTGTTTTTTCCAAAAACTCCTGAAACTCTGTCTAGAATTGTTGTAGAATCTAGAATGATGGGAATGAGTGTCATAACAAACAACATGGTTGGGGCTACTAGTGAAAAATGGTACAGCCTCAAAGGCGAGAGCCTCGTTGACTTGATGTGTGAAAAAAGAGAACAGATAACAGATAAAGTGCTGGAGTTTTTAAATTGAAAATTTATTGTGTAAGTTATGGGGCACATGCCGGCAAGTGGATTTATGAAGGCTATAGGTTGGCATGGAATGACCAGGGGTATGAAGTTTGTGATTTGGCAGATTTGAATAGTGCTTCCGAAGAACATTATATTATGACTACGGATAGCTGGGTTAACCACTCAAACGTGGATTTATTGAAAAAAGCAAAGAAAGTCTTTTTATATGTTCAGCCAAACAAATTTCCATCTCCTTGGGGTTCGCATCCTAATTTTATTTGCCACGCTTCAGATGATATTATCAAAAAAATAAATAATTTAGACAATGTCATTCTTTGGAGCTTTGCTGACATCACTCAAGAATATTACTTTAAGTGGGGACATAAAATAAACACGATGCCGTTGGCATATGATTCAATCTCATATGGTGATTTCCAAACGAACACGGATAATAAATACGATGTCTGCTACATAGGTGGCTGGGCAAACAACGGATTTGATGAAAAAAGAAAGATTATGTTAGATGTATTCTCTGGATTCAAAGACAGCGGATTAAAATGTGGATTTTTTATAAATAAAAATATCACACATCTACAAGAACTCTCTGTTATTTCAAATTCAAAGGTTTGTTTGAATATCCACGATGCTTATCAGAGAACCTTGGGTCTAGACACGAATGAGAGAACATTTAAGACCCTCGGGCTGAATGGTATTTTGGTTTCAGACAAAGTGAATCAAATTACATCGCTTTTTCCTGACGTAAAAACATCCAATAACACCGAAGAGATAGTAGAAAATGTTTTGTATAATGTGAATTTGACGGAACAACAGAGACAAGAGATAAGGCACATCAACAAAAAACAAATAGCAGAAAACCACACATACATCAGTCGAGTTAAGGAGTTTCTAAAGTTATGAACCCTAGAGTATCAGTGATTATACCTTGCTATAATTCAGAAAAATTCATTGAAGATTCGGTCAATAGTGCTTTGATGCAAGACTATGCTAACACGGAAGTTATAGCGATTGATAACGAAAGCACTGACTCAACATTTCAGATATTGCAAAGAATGAAGGAAGATAATCCTAAACTAGTAATAGACACAGCCAAGAACATTTACCCGAATTGTTGGGATGAGGGTCGTCGCCGGGCTTACGAGATTATGACAGGGGAATACTTCACTGTCATTGGATCAGATGACTTGATTTCAAAACAATACATCTCAAATTATGTTGACATAATCATCAAATCAGGTTATAAAATAAAGGCAATACAGAGTCCTGCAAAGGGCTTTAGACAAGAAGCTGGCAAAACAATCTCTACTGGTTTGATATCACATAATTATAAGAATTTAAATGATTTCAAAGCTAAATGTTTAGAAGGCTGCCCAGTTGTATCTCCCACTGTTTTTTACAGCAGCGATTTGATAAATCGGGGTTTTGTAAAAACTAAACCAGAAAAATACGGAGGTGCGGCGGATTACGATTTGTATTGCAACTTGGCTGATAAGGGTATTTTCATTTATCCGTTACCAAAATGGATTGGATTTAGCTACAGATGGCACCCAGAGCAGGCAACTTGGAAAGTACACAAAGAAGCAAAGAACTATGATACAATGATACAAGATTATTGGAGAGAAAGATGGAAGATGTAAAACTTATTGAAAGAATATTAGATCTATCCTATGAAAACAAATTATCTCACCTTGGGAGCTACTTTTCAAGCGTTGGGATTATTGACAAAATCTATTCAAAAATGAACGAAGAAGATATCTTTATTCTATCTTCTGGACATTGTGCAATGGCGCTTTATGTTGTATTGGAAAAATATAAAGGAATAGACGCTGCATATCTTTTTAAAAAACATGGCGGGCACCCGCACCGCTGCGAGAATGATTTTCTTTATTGTTCAACAGGTAGCCTCGGTATGGGAATAACCGCCGCAATTGGCAGAGCATTGGCAAACCCAGAAAGGAATGTGTATTGTTTAATAAGTGATGGAGAGTGCGCAGAAGGCTCCATTTGGGAAAGTTTAAGATTTATAGAAAAAAACAATCTGAAGAATATAAAAATATATGTTAATGCCAATGGTTATGCTGCTTATGAGTGTGTTGACTTAAAATATTTAACAAAACGATTAAAAGCATTTTTGCCAGATATTCAAATAGTTTTAACTGATACCAATATTTTTCCTTTCCTACGTGGATTGAATGCCCACTACCACATTATGAACAAGGAGGATTATCAACTAGCCAAGGAACAGATTAAAAAATGAGAAAACAATTTAGCCAGCGCCTCCATGAAGAGATGAGCGCCAATAAAGATATTTTTGTTTTAACCGGAGACCTGGGATACGGATTGTGGGATCGGATCAGGATTGATTATCCAAACAGATTTCATAACGTAGGTTCATCAGAACAATTGATGATCGGCATGGCTGCTGGTCTGGCAATGGATGGAAAGATACCTGTGGTGTATTCAATCACTCCATTTCTGTTATATCGACCGTTTGAATTCATAAGAAATTATGTAAATCACGAGACGCTCCCTGTTAAATTAATAGGTGGCGGTCGTGGAAGGGATTATGGATATCTTGGATTTTCTCATTGGGCTGAAGAAGATTTGGAAATAATGCAAAATTTCAAAAATATCAAAACATTACACCCGCAATCTGTTGAAGAGATGAATAACAGTTTTGATTTAGTGGTTGACAAAAAGACCCCACTATACATGAACTTGAGAAGATAGATGAAGATATTGTTAACTGCAAATAAAACATATCGAGGTTTTATCGATACTACTTGGTGGTATTTTTTTATGCCACTTGAAGAGATGGGGCATGATGTTTATTTTTATGACACAGTACAGGGCGCCGAAAAAAACTACTCAGAGATCATCGATTCGTTCAAGCCAGATTTGATTTTTTGCATTATGACTGGCGACGCAAACATCGCTCCAAAAGAGCCTTGGACCGAGATACTAGAGGAAACTAACTCTGGCAGGACCAAAACCTTCAATTGGTTTTGTGATGATACTTGGAGATTTGATAACTTCTCAAAGATAGCCTGTAAATACTTCACAGTATGTTCTACTCCAGAGTATGATGCTGTTTCAAAATATAAAAACATAGGTTACTCCAATATTGTAGAAGCCAATTGGCACGCTAATTCTTCATTTTATAAACCAACAGAATTTGGTGAGAGAACGATTCCCATTTCCTTCATTGGGGGCATAACCCCAATCAGGAAACACTTTTTCAATTGCATCAATCACGAAGTGAAAAATTTCTCAAAAATTTCTCAAAATGAAATGTATGAGATTCACTGTAATTCAAAAATGGGTTTGAATCTTTCTATAAACGATAATGATCCGTTAAGAAAGACCCAAATGAAACAAAGGGTTTTTGAAATAACAGCCGCTGGAGCAACGTTGTTCACACAATATCATAAGGGAATTGAAAGATACTTTGAAATAGATAAAGAAATCCTGACATTCAAGACCCCAGACGAGTTCAACAAAAAGCTTTCTTTTCTACTATCTCGCCCTCAACTAGTAAAGAGTATAGGTTCAAAAGGTTATAAAAGATTTTTACAAGAACATGATTCTAAAAAAAGATTGCATAAATTGTTAGAAAAAATAAAAAACATATGAATATACTAATAACTGGATGTAATGGTTTTCTCGGCAGAGAAATGTCTGATTATTTTTCAGACAAAGCAGCGAACCTTATGCTTACAGATAGAACGACTCTGAACCCACTGCAATATGATAGTGTAAGAAAATTTTTTAATTCAAACAAAGTAGATGTCGTGATACACACCGCCGTGAAGGGAGGAAAGAGAAATCAAGTTGACAATATACAGACATTCCATGATAATATAATAATGTTCAACAATTTAGCTTCGTTTTCAGACAGATTTTCTTTCATGTTTAACTTTGGCTCTGGTGCTGAGTTTGACAGAACCAATAACATAGCTTTGAGGAGAGAGAGTGAGATAGAGCTTGAAAACCCAACTGACTATTATGGATTGTCAAAAAATTTAATCTCACGAAAAATTGTCACCCTTGATTCAAACATCTTTAATCTTCGCTTATTTGGATGTTTTGGAAAACACGAAGAGCCACAAAGATTATTTAGAAACACTTTAAATTTAATTTCATTAGGAAAAAATCCGACAATATACCAAGATAAGTATATGGATTACTTTTATGCTCAAGATGTGGGAAAGGTAATAGAGCATATCATATACAACAAAGAACAAAAAATACCTAAAGACATAAATCTTTGCTATGGAAAGAAATATCTTTTATCTGAGCAGGTAGATTTTATAACAGACAGTTTGACAGAATCAGATATCCATGTTAAAATAAATAAAACGGGGCTCGCTAATTCCTACACCGGGAATGCAGAGGCATTATATAACCTCGAAATACAATTAGAAGGCTTACAAATAGGAATACAAAAATGTCTGAAAAGTTGGAAGAAATATTAAATCTTGTTTCTGATTATGTTTTAGAAAAGCAAAAAAATGAAAAATGGAAGGAAGGGGAGGACTGGATTTCTTACTCCGGTCCTGTGTTCGATGATCAAGAATACCTTGCTGCAATCAGGCAGGTTCTCGATGGTTGGATGATTTTTGGCAAAAATGCTAGAGAATTTGAAAAACAGTTTCCTTCCAAACTGGGAATGCTCTACGGAGCCCTAACAAATTCAGGAAGCTCAGCAAACCTCTTGATGGTTGCAGCTACCAAGTCACGTAGATTCAAAAAGAGATTAAAAGATGGTGATAAAATCATCACGCCGGTTGTATGCTTTCCAACCACAATTAACCCAATCATTCAAAATAATCTGGTGCCGGTTTTTGTTGATGTAGAATTGCCTAGTGTAAACCTTGATCTGGACAAGGTTGAGGAGTTACTCAAGACTGATCCTGACATCAAAGGAATAATGTTTGCGCACGTATTGGGAAACCCACCAGATATGGATAGGCTAATGTCCTTGGTGAAAGAATATGATTTGGTTTTTCTTGAAGATGCTTGTGACGCTTTAGGATCTTTTTACGACGGCAAAAAGCTTGGCTCTTATGGCGATATGTCAACTTGCTCATTCTTCCCCGCCCACCACATGACAACTGGAGAGGGAGGCTTTATTGCAACCAATAGTTTGCGAAATAGGACAATTTTGAGTAGTATGAGAGACTGGGGAAGAGCTTGTTTCTGTAATACGCAAAAGCCAGGGAATGTTACAAGCGCTACAGCGTGCGGAAATCGTTTTAAAAATTGGCTCCCAGGCAGACCAGAAGCGATTTATGATCACAGATATGTCTTTGACGAGATAGGATACAACCTGAAACCACTCGATTTGCAGGCTGCAATGGGTCTACAGCAGCTTAAAAAATTGCCCATGCTTGATGGTGCTCGTAGAAAAAACTGGGCTATTTTGAAGGATATTTTCAAGCCTTATGAGCAGTTTTTCCACCTTCCAGAAGCCACAGATAAATCAGATCCATGTTGGTTTGCATTCTTGCTAACAATAAGAGAGGGCGCACCATTCTCGCGTTCTGATATCGTGGAGCACCTTGAAGCTGATAAAATACAGACAAGATCTTATTTCTCTGGAAATATCTTAGCCCACCCAGGATATATTCACATGTCTGAGGGGTATGGAAATATGGATGAAACTTTCGCCAATGCACAACTGGTTACTACTAACTCTTTCTTTCTGGGAACTTATGCAGGACTAACGGAAGAAAAACTAAACTACATTAAGAAGTCCGTTGATAACTTTTTTAGGAGTTTGAAGTGAAGGTTGTCTACATAACTGGGTGCTTGGGTTTCATAGGTGCTTACGTTACTAGAGAATGTTTGAATAAAGGATGGCTAGTCTATGGAATAGACAAGTGTACATATGCTGCTGATCTATCGCTATTAGACGAATTTAATCAGTATGACAATTTTCGTTTTGAAAAGAAAGATATAAAAGAAATAAGCACCCTCAAAGATTGTGATTATGTCATAAATATCGCCGCCGAGTCTCATGTTGGGAACAGTATTATAGACAGCGAAGTCTTCATAAACAGCAATGTTGTGGGAGTGCAAAACTTATTAGAACTGATAAGACATAAGCCAGAAAATTGTTTTCGTCGCCCTATATTTCTACACTTTAGCACTGATGAAGTTTATGGGGATATAATTGATGGAGAACATTTTGAGACAGATATCCTAAAACCAAGCAACCCGTATTCGGCTTCGAAGGCTTGCGCCGACATGTTAATTTTTGCTTGGGCAAGAACATACGGAATCGAATACAACATTATAAGACCCACCAACAACTATGGCATCGGACAATATCCAGAAAAACTAATACCATTGTCAATCAAGAACCTACAGAGAAGCAGAAAAATTCGCCTTCATGACGGCGGAACGCCAATTAGAAACTGGCTTCATGCTGCTGACACTGCTTCTGCCGTTGTTACAATTATAGAGAATGGGCAAACAAATGAAATTTATAATGTGGCAGGAGGTTTTGGACAGAAAAACATTACGACAGTTTCAAAAATTATTGAAAATTATTACAAGGACGCGATGCCTTGTAGTGACTGGAAAGAGTTGATAGATTTTTCTTATTCTCGCGAAGGGCAGGATGTTAGGTATGCCTTGAACGATGACAAATTGAGACAAATCGGATGGGAGCCAACTAAAATTTTTGATGAAGAAATAGTCAAAATTGTTAATTTTTATAGGAACAAAATAATATGGTAAAGTGGTATCACAAACTAAAGAAAGAGATTGTGGGTATACCTCTTTCGACAGAACCCCCTCCCTGGGAATGTTCCTCTCAAACACCAGAATGGCAACTAGCTGATTTAGGTCGAAGATCAGAAAGCTTTGTGAATGATTTTAAAGATTATCAGATTGATGAAAACTTGAGTAATTTAATTTCTGGAAAACGAATTGCTTTTATTGGACCGTCCCCTCACCTTCTCGGGCAACACCTTGGAGAGTTTATTGATTCACATGATCTGGTAATTAGAATCAACACTTCTTATCAAATACCAGAAGAGCTTCATGCGGATTATGGTAAAAGAACAGATATTTTAGTTAGTTGCTTGAACTTTAACAAGATTAGATCTCTTCAGGATAATATGAGTTTTACAACTTCTGTAAAGTACATAATACAGCCTCAACTTTCAATGTGGGATATTGATCGCGCAGAAAAAATAATACACTCCTGGGGTGTTCCATATCACAATGTATCGGACGGCTATTTGTTCAAAATAAATAAAGAAGTTGGAACCACATGCAATACGGGTCTTCTTGGTGCCATAACTTTATTAAATTATGATATAAAAGAGTTGTTTATAGCTGGTTTTACATTTTTTAATATGGGCAAGAATAACGGTTATGCCTACAATTCTGCACACTTGGCACAAACTTCTAAATACGATCCAGTTACAATAATAGATAACAAACCAACCAGCGAATCTTTGAGGTTCGACTTACACGCCCAAGGTCCACAAATATTTTATTTTGGTAAAATAATGCAGAAATACTATGGTAAAATAATAAAAACAGATGACTATCTGATTAACAATTTCAATCTATGGATTGATGGAACTTTTGATAATCTCTGCGATAAGAAAATAAAAAACCTCTTAAAGATAGATGAATATCTCAAAGAGAAACACAATTCAACTATTACCAAATGGAATGGAGAAATTTAATGAAAACGATAGCGATGATTCCCGCAAGAATGGGAAGCACCCGAATCCCAAAGAAAAATATTAGATTATTGAATGGGACTCCTCTGATTAGCTACATCATAAGAGCAGCAAAAAAAGCCGAGTGTTTTGATGAAATTTATGTAAATTCTGAGTCGGATATTCTTGGTGAGCTTGCCAAATCGGAAGGCGTCTTGTTTTATAAAAGACCGGCAACCCTATCCTCAGACCAAGCCACTAACGATCAGTTTACAGAAGATTTTTTAAATAACAATGAGTGTGAAGTTGTAATTCAACTTTTGCCCACATCACCTTTTATTACAGCAGAAGAAATAAGGAGCTTTACCGAAACAATGGTAAAATCTGAGATTGATACACTGGTTTCTGTTGCCAATCAGCAAATAGAATGTGTTTATAATGGATCGCCAATTAATTTTGATCAAAAGAGGATTTCACCCCCGTCCCAAGAGTTGACGCCAGTGAGTGCCTATGCTTGTGGCTTAATGGGGTGGCGCAAACAAAATTACCTAAATAACATGAAAACATATAACGCTGGCTATCATGGCGGCACCGGAAAAGTAGAATTTTTTGCTTTAAAAGGGTTTTCAACAATTGATATAGACAACGAAGAAGATTTCCAATTAGCAGAGCTTGCTGCCCGTCATCTTTCTGCTGAGCAAGAATTCAAAGCATCATATTACAACCCAAACATCTCTATCGAGGTTGATGTTCCAAGCATCTTAGCAAAAGATGGAGTACACATAAACGATTTGCATTCTTGTAACAGTGAAGAGCCAGTTAATATACAAAAAATTATTCAACAAAACGACTCTAACACTTCATGGAGCAAGCGGCTTGTCAATACAGAAAACAATAGTGCCACTCTAATACATCAACAACCGGGCGAAGGAAATCGTGCCCACTATCATCCAGACTGGAACGAGTGGTGGTATATAGTTGATGGGCAATGGGAGTGGGATATTCAGGGTGAAAAAGTAAATGTCTCCAAAGGAGATGTAGTATTTATTCCGAAAGGAAAGGTCCACCACATCACTGCAATTGGAGATGCCCCAGCTATCAGATTGGCTGTTAGTAGGGAAGACGTGCAACATATTTACAACAAACAAGGGTAGCGAAATGAACTTTGAAGGAAAGAATGTTCTTGTAACTGGCGGCTCAAGAGGGATCGGCAAAGCCATATGTGATGATTTCGTCGATAAAGGGGCAAATGTATTATCGTTGTCTAGTTCCGATTATGACTTATCAGATAAAGAACAATTGAGAAGCTTGGTAAAACATATACACACCCTTGATCGAGTAGATATTTGTGTTAACAACGCTGGGATAAATAGGATTAATCTAATAGAAGATGTTAGCGAAAAAGATTATGATGACATTTTAATGGTAAATGTCAAGGCGCCATATATGATATCAAAAGCAGTCAGTTGTTTGATGAAGTCAAACAATTACGGCAAGATAATTAACATTGCTTCTATATTTGGACATTGCACAAAACAAAAGAGATCCTGTTACACTACATCAAAATATGCATTAGTGGGGATGACTAAAGCATTTGCAGTCGAATTGGCAGAGCACAACATATTAGTGAATTGTGTATCTCCTGGCTTTACCGCCACTGATCTGACGCAGAGAATTTTGGGCGACACTGGAATAAAATCTGTTTGTTCTCAGGTTCCAATAAGAAGGCTATGTAAGCCAGCAGAAATATCAAAAACAGTTTTATTCTTGAGTAGTGATTTGAACACCTATCTTACTGGGCAAAACATAATTGTTGATGGAGGGTTTGTAAATGTTTAGTGTGACAACAAGTAGGGGAGAGTATGATGTGCTTTTTAATCAAGAATTGAATGAACAACTACGGATGCACATTCCCGAAGATTCTTTTGTAATAATTGATTCGTATATCTACAAGAACTATCCGTTATTTTCTGAAATCATACCCAAAGACAAGATTTACATTTTAGATGCNAAAGAGGATACAAAAACTCTTAAAACATGCGAAGAAATAATTTCCCTGTTAACCACAAGTGGGTTCAAGCGTAACCATAAACTAGTTGCTATTGGTGGAGGGATTACCCAAGATGTTACATCATTTGCTGCTTCAATATTATATCGTGGAGTTCAGTGGGTATTTTTTCCAACAACATTATTGGCTCAATCAGATAGTTGTATTGGAAGCAAAACCTCTATAAATTTTTCAGGAACTAAAAACTTGCTAGGTTCTTATCATGCACCAAGCAAAGTGATTTGTTGCAAGGAGTTCTTGAATACGTTGCCAGTTCGCGACATAAAATCGGGAATAGGCGAAATGCTTCATTATTATTTGATTGAAAACAGCAGCCTTGTAAATGATCTTGTGGATGAGTATGAAGATATATTAAGCTCCCCTTCGGACATGCTCACGAAACATATTGAAGAAAGTTTAAGGATCAAGCGTGCTATGGTTCAGAAAGATGAATTTGATCAAAAAGAAAGAAGGGTTTTCAATTATGGACACACATTCGGTCACGCAATTGAGTCAATTACTGAGCATAAAATTAGTCACGGTCTTGCTGTGACTTTAGGAATGGATTTGGCTAATTTTATATCTCTTCGACTTGGTAACATAACAAGAGAAGAGTTTTTATTGTTTCGTAGCTTCTTGCAAAAAAATCTAATAGATTACAAAATTCCAAGTGAAAAGTTGAATGAGTATTTTGGTCTTCTGATGAAAGATAAAAAAAATGTTGACAATTCTCTTGTGTGCGTGATACCATATGGTATTGGAGATATTAGGCTGCACAAGTTTGATGATTTGGCGCCTGTAAAAAGTTTTATAAAAGAATACATGGATTATAAAAAATGACATTGGCAAGAAATAGTCAATTTGGTATAAACGTAGATTTTGAAAAGAGTCACGATTCTTACATTTTTGATAAAACTACTAATAGAGAAATATTAGATTTTTTTGGAATGTATGCATCTTTACCTCTTGGCTACAATCATAGCATCTTTAAAACAGAGAGATTCAAAAAAGAATATCTCATGGCTTCAACATTCAAGATAAACAACTGCGAATTTGTTTCAGATCAAACAATAGAGTTTGATAAAAAATTTACAAAATTTGCTGGTAAAGGGATTTATGAAAATTTTCATTACACATGCACTGGAGCCCTGGCAGTAGAATCAGCTATTAAGGTGTGCCTAGATTATAAAAACTATCATTTTCCAAAAATAATATCATTTAACAATAGTTTTCATGGAATAAACAGTTATAGTTCATTCATAACTTCTAGATTTCCTGGGTCAAAAGAGAGATTGGAGGGGCTACCACAAATATTCTCTCTCAATCTGGAGATGGATTTGGGAAGAGTTGAAGATGAGTTGAAAAAAGGAGATGTGACTTGCGTATTGGTTGAACCAATTCAGTGTAGTGCGGGTGACCTATATCAAGACGAAACTTTCTTCAAAAAACTGAGAAAACTGTGTACTGCCTATGATGTTCCTTTGGTTTTTGATGAAATACAGATTGGTTTTGGTGGCACAGGAAAGTTGTGGTTTTTTGAACACCTAGACATCGAACCAGACATAGTTGTATTTGGCAAAAAAACCCAATTGTCGGGCATAATGGTTAAGCAAAGATATTCAAAAATTTTTGAACCACCAAGAAGTAAAAGAATTGAGGTAACTTGGGATGGTGATATATCTGATATGATCAGGTGCAAATACGTGATTGAGGCATATGAAAAATATGACATCTTGAAAAATGTTGAAAAACAAAGTAAAACTATAATTACAAAACTTTCAAGCCTAAAGAACATTCAAAATTTGAGAAATTGTGGATTAATAATAGGATTTGACTTGAAAAGCAATGAAGAAAGAGATATAATAGTTCAAAGACTTTTTGAGAACGGACTCATATGTAATAGAGCCGGAAGTAACTCAATCAGGTTGAGACCAAGCTTGAATATAAACAGTGATGAAGTTGAAGAGAGTATAAAAATTTTTAAAAAGGTAATAAAATAAATGTTAATTGATTTTGAAAACATTGAAGAGAAGTGCAAAAACGCTTCCACAACGCCAGAATACGGCAAACTTGTAGAAAAAGTGCGCCTCGCCAAAAGAATTTTTCTGATAGGCAATGGTGGACTCCATTTTGTTGCAAGCCACATGGCAACTGATTTGTCTAGGCTAATTTCTGACAAGGCTGTATACTCGTTTGATAGTGTCGGATTTATTACTTCAAATGCAAACGATCATGGCTACGGAATGATTTTCATCAGATGGCTGGAGACGATTGCCTCAATTGAAGATCCAGATGAATGTCTGATTATAGGGCTTTCCTGCTCTGGCAACTCTAGTAATGTTGTTGACGCTCTACATTGGGGTGAAGAAAAGGGATATAGCACAGCAATGATAAGTGGTGCTAAATCTGAAGTTCTCAATGATGAGATATGTGAAGTGTCACTGGAGTGCGATTATTTCCACACAGTTGAGGTTGCAGTTCTGATGATGTTTTACGATCTAATTCACAGAACGGGCAACCACTGCCCATCAATACGCCAAGAAAAAGTTAGATTGTCAGATTCACCTTTGAGAAAAAAAAGTCCTGATTCCTGGGAGCCAATGTGAAAAAAAATGCGACAGCCTGGATTATCGGGACTGGACCGTCGTTAAGAGGTGTTGATGTATCTAAATTAAAAAATGAGCACACCATTACTTTTAATAGAGCATATGTTGCTTTTGATGATTGGGGATTCGACCCCACATACTACCTCTCGATTGATAGCAACGATCTTAGATCAATGTATAAGGATGTAAACAAACTAATAGAAGAAAGTTCTATTAAATACTTTTTCTTGTCACCATGCGAGGATAACGTAAAGCACTCTAGCGAGCATTTTCAAGATGAAGAAAAGCCAAATAAAATGTTTGTAGAGAAAGACAATGTTTATTTTATCCACAAAGGACCAACCAGTATTAAAGCCTGTTCATTGGATCATGAAAGGAGAATATTTCACACTAGGCATCACCCAAATGCTGGCTTCTTAGCAGTGAAATTGTTTTATGCTTTGGGCTATGATGAGGTTGCATTTGTAGGATGTGATGCTCGCTACAAAGACGATGAGGAGTCAAACAAATACATAACAAAGGTTGGTGGTGAGTATGTTTCTCACGAAGACTATGATCTTAATCATTTTAGAGATGATTACTTTGGTAAAGGTACGAGGTTTGGCAAGCCAAATCAAGACGAAATTATTTCTCTTTGGTCGTCTGCCGTCGAAGAAATAGAATCTCTAGATAACTTCAGGGTGTATTCTTGCACAGAAGATTCAAATTTAAATGAATTTTATAAATATATACCGTTTGAAGACTTCCTAAGAGGAAAAAGATGAGTCGTGTATTGGTTACTGGAGGCTCAGGATTTTTAGGACAAAGGTTAAAAAAATATCAAGATAATTGGGTCTATGTTTCATCTAAAGAATGTGATCTGACAAACAATAAAAAGGTCAGAGAATTATTCATGGATGTGCAGCCAGATTCTATTGTGCATTTAGCAGCCAGAGTTGGCGGGATAAAAGATAATATAGAAAATCAAGCAGATTTTTTTCATATAAACACAATGATGAACACCAATGTAATCCATCAAGCGCACCTGTCGAATATTGATAGGGTGTTATCCTGCTTAAGCACCTGTGCATTTCCCAATACTGTCGATGATTATCCATTCGCAGAAGAACAAATGTTCCAAGGGCCACCAGCAAATAGCAACTTTTCCTATGGAATGACAAAAAGGATGCTGCAAGTATCGAGTATGGCATACAGAAAACAGTATAAAAGAAACTATTCCACTTTTTGTCCATCAAATCTCTATGGTCCCGGTGATCATTTTAATTCAGAAAAATCGCATTTCGTTCCAGCATTGATAACAAAAGTATCTACCCTATCTGATGGCGACACTCTTAAACTGTGGGGGACTGGTAAGCCACTCAGACAGCAACTATATGTGGACGATTTGTGTCAAATCATTCCAATGCTGCTTGACTCACATAACAGTGACATTCCATTGATTGTGGCTCCTTCTGAAAATCTCAGTATTTCGACTATGACAAAAATACTGTTAAAAACTATTAACAAGGAGTTAGATATAGAGTATAATTTAGAACTGGATGGGCAATTTAGAAAAGATGGCGCCAATAAGAAATTATTAGAATTAATTGGAAATTATGATTTTACGCCTTTTTCTAAAGGAATTGAGAGCACCTATAAATGGTATATGGAGAACAAATGAAAACCGCTATGATTACAGGTATAACAGGACAGGATGGTTCATATCTTGCCGAACTTCTGTTGCAAAAAAAATATAAAGTAGTTGGAATAAAAAGAAGGACTTCCCTAATATCAACCAATCGTCTAGATCACTTGTTTAATCATCCAAATTTGATTTTAGAATATGGTAACCTGAATGACTCAGGAAATATGCACAGATTGTTGCTAAAGCATCAGCCCGATGAGATTTACAATTTAGCTGCGCAATCACATGTTAGAGTTTCTTTTGAGACACCAGAGGAGACAGCGGAGTTTGTTGCCTTGGGTGCCCTCCGGCTATTTGAAGCTGTCAGAAACGTTTGTCCAAATTCTAGAGTCTATCAAGCATCTTCATCTGAAATGTTTGGCGACAACCCGACACACCCCCAGAGTGAAACTACAAGATTGATGCCTGCCTCACCTTATGCCTGTTCAAAAACTTTCGCACACAATTTGTGTAGAAACTATAGACAATCCTACAACATGCATGTCTCAAGTGGTATTCTTTTCAATCACGAGTCTCCTCGACGCGGAGAAACCTTCGTGACAAGAAAGATATCAATGGCAGCCGCACGTATAAAATTAGGTTTGCAAGATAAGTTGTATCTGGGTAACCTCGACGCAAAAAGAGATTGGGGATATGCAGGAGATTATGTTGAAGCTATGTGGCTCATGTTACAACAAGAAGAGCCAGATGATTATGTGATTGCAACCGGGGAGACACACACTGTCAAAGAGTTTTTAGACGAAGTATTCGGGATAGCTGGGCTGTCTGTTGAGGAGTGTGTGGAGATAGACGAGAGATTATTTAGACCTCATGAAGTCCCCCTGTTGCTTGGAGATCCGTCCAAGGCTGAGAAGAAATTGGACTGGCGACCCAAAGTGGGATTTAAACAGTTGGCAAGAATCATGTATGAAGAGGACTTAAGATGTTTGAAATAGGAGACTATGTAAGCTGGCATGAAGAATATTCTGATGGTATAGCTGGTAGAGATTTTGGAGATGGAATCATAATAGATTCAACAACTCACAAATCTTCATTTTACAACAACTTGATAACAACATATAAAGTTTACAGAAATAAACATAAAGATTTTATGTGGTTTGAGAAAAAAGATATTAAAATCATAGGAGAAAATGATGAGTAACGGAACTTTTAAACTATCAAATCAGGCACTTGGTGCTGTGATGATGGCTCTTCAGGAGTCACTACTAAATGAATTGGATATCGTCCCAATTCTGAAGGGATTTGAATTGGCGCAAGGAGAAGAAGGTTTGGTAGTAACCAATCCTCCGACTGTTCGTGTATCAAACCAGAAGCCAATTACTGAAGATGATCTCACCAACATGGTGAAGAAGTAGTGCCTCGCTATCGTTATAGATGTGAAGAGTGCGAAGAAGATTTTGTCATCCTTCACTCTATTGCGGACACCCAGAAAGAATGCACCCTATGTGGACACGAGAGCATTACAAAAATGTTAGGCAAGCCAGTAGTTCTTAATAAAAAACAAACAAATTCTAGAGACACTGGTAGCCTTACAAATGAGTATATTGAAGCAAATAGGGAACTTTTAAGCGATATGAAGAAAGAGGCAAACAATGGATTTTATGAGTAGAGTAGAAGTAATACTCTCTTTGATATTGTTGGTATCAATAGGTATCAACATATTTTTGTTTATTTATTCTCGCAATATAGTAGGAAAACTTGTTATGATTGCCGATGAAATAGCAGACTTGCGTGATGCTGTTGGTAGTTTTGCTGACCACGTAAAAGCTGTTTATGAGATGGAAATGTTCTACGGAGACCAAACGCTGCAAGCGCTGATGGATCACGCACGTTCATTTAGAGAATATATGGATGAATTTGATTATGTATATGTATTAGATGAACAAGAGGAACAAAATGCCGAGAGCAGCCAGATCGAAGAAGGCTAATCATTATTTTACCAAGGTGCATGAAAATGCAATTATTGAGTACTGTAAGACCGATTGCCCAAGAAAAAAGACTGAACTTTATAAAACACTTCTACAACCAGCTTTTAACGAGATGGTTGACAAAATAGTATTTACTTATAAATTCACAACACTACCCAATATAGATGTGCTGAGAGACGAATGTAAGATATGGCTGATGACCATACTCGATAAGTTTCAACCAGACAAAGGACACAAAGCGTTCTCTTATTTCTCAGTGATTACAAAAAACTGGTTTATTCATAAGGTCAAGAAACAAAAACGGAAGAATTCGAGAGAGGTAGACTATGACGCTGCCCCCAAGAGATACGAACAAGAGTATCTTGCGACAGAACAAACCTGGGTTACAGACCAGTTAGAGAGAGAATTCTGGGTTTCATTCTACGAAGACATGAAGACCTGGGAGTCAAATGACATGCGCGATAATGACGAGCGCGTATACAAGGCAATCATCGTTCTGTTTGAGAGCAAAGACGATATAGAAATTTTTAACAAAAAAGCTATTTACCTATACCTGCGTGAGATAACTGGTCTCAATACAAAGCAGGTAGTGAATTCTCTGAACAAGTTTAGAGAGCACTACAGGGACTTTAGGTCCGATTGGGAAAACGGTAAGATATGAACAACGAATTTGACGATTTGATGGATGAGGCAATACAGAATATACGGAATGATCGCGACACTGCGAAGGAGTTCCTCAATGAATTGGCAAACCAGATCGCTCAAAACGCAGAAAACAACCGCGCACTGTCCCCCGTAGCCGCAAAGCATATCGAAACTATGCAGCGCTCCAATGAGCAGTTAGTGAAGGTTCTCACCTTGAAACAAAAGGAGAGAACCAAGGAAGTTGGACTGACTGATGAAGATAAGGCTAGTCTCTTTGATATGATTCAAGGAGAGGCATAATGGCGGGAGTTAAAAAGCCCCTATCCTATCTCGATTTAGATCGGGCTAATCCAACTTCTACTCTTTTTGAGAAGCTCTTTCGAGATGCGGTAGATTACAAAAAAGAAATAGAAAATGTTTTTGATGCCCTGGTCCTAACGGAGCCAACACTTGCAAACCGAGATGCAGACGCAGTGGTGGCGAACAAGGTTAGAACAACTTCTCAAAAAGACGCAACGAGAACAACAAATTACATATTTATTGCCAGGATACTCGGTAGAGACTCGCCACACAACCTGTTGCCCGATCCGATAGATTTTAATATTACCGATGATGAAGAATGTAAGAAAAGATATCACAACCTCTTGCAATTGCATACCAAAGTTTCTGCTAATGGACTCTCAGATTCCGAGCTTCCATCGCAAGGTGACACAGTTAAAATAAGGCTTTCTAATGGAGTGTACTCTTTTGATACAAGCTTTTCCAGGGATTTTCTTGGCATTACATCACGAGCAGCGACATCTCCTCAACGCACATCTAAATTAGAAGAAAACAATGGAAAAGCCTCGGATGCTTTCAAGAAAAATAAGCCAATGCCGAATATAAAACCCGGCGCAAAAGAGTATTCAGGACCACTTTTGGTTAGACGCCCTGACGGGTTACTTACAATTGGGAAATGGAACCAAGGGGTTGCCCCCCCAAATTTTTGGAAAAATTTTATAAAAAGATTTCAAGATTACGTTTCCAACGCTTATCCAGAATTGGGACTTGATACCAAAAATAATGGAGCAACTAGAGATCTAGCCCAGGCAGCATATACAAAGAATGGGGCTCGCGCCGCCGGCTCAAAGCACGGAGCAGCCCTGGCTTTAGATTTAAAATTAAACACGAAGACATATGGGAAATATGTTGGATATAGACAGACAAATCCAAAGTTAGCAACAGATATAAAATTAACCAATGCAATATTAGACTTTATGAAGCTACCAGAACAAAAAAATTTGAGGTGGGGAGGAACCTTCGACGGCGGCGCGAGTTCAAAAGATAAATTAGCTGTTGGCAGAGGGATAACTGAGTTTCATCACTTTGAATTTGAAGACTCTTATATGCCTACTCTTTTTGAGCCATATGAGAGTGATTTGAGCCATTTTGGAATAACCTCATCACAATTGACATCCACTAAAGAGTTAGGAAAATTATATGTGGCTTTGTTGAATTCAAAACCAGAGCAAAAAGCCGTCGCAACTAATCAAGAAGCTGCCAAAGACCACACACCAACAGGGTAACCAATATGCCAATATCGAAAAAAAAGAAAACAAAAGATTTAGAAAAAATGAGCGCCAGCAAGCGCGCTGAAGCAAAAAGATTAGAAAAACTAGTCGAAGAATATCTTAGTTCTGATTCTTCAGCAAGAGTAACAAATCAGAAAGGATCTGGCTTGTTTGGCACTGCCCAGTTGAAAAGAGAACTAAAGTATAGCAAAAATCCAGATGAAAAAGTAATTGAGCATGGTGATTCTTATATCACATTAGGTGGTGATAAAGTTACGGGCATCGGTTCAACTAGCACCGCAACCGAGGCTGCTAAGATCGATCTTGTTGTTGGTCGAATGTCTCCATCAAAACCTTCGGACGGCTCCTATGTTGACAACAGCTTTCAAGCTGATGCCGCACGAATCTACATTTCGCAATTAACAGATATAGACTTGAACTTTGGTATTGATCCTGGCAAGACTGGATATATGAAAGACAGATCTGGAATAGGTATAAAAGCTGATGGTGTCAGAATAGTAGGCAGAGAAGGAATTAAGTTGGTGACCGGTCGTATGCAAGGAACGAATGAAAAGAACTCTGTTGGCGGCAAGATGTTGCCTGCGCCCATGATCGAACTGATCGCAGGTAATAATTCAGAAGTAAGAAACATTCCGTTGAGTGGGTTATCGGGAGAACAAGAATCTTTTGATCCTCTCCAGGGTGTTGCAATGGGGCATAACGTAGTCAAGGCGCTACAAGATATGGTTGAAATGCAGCAAGATTTGATTGGTATTGTGAGAAAAGTCAAAAATAATCAAAAATTACTCAATGTGGCGATAAATATAGCCATGGCACTTCCACCATTCATAGGCGGTCCATTATTGGGGGCTGCTTACAGCCTCTTTGTGGCGAGCGATGTAAAGACAAGTATGCAATTGTGGCAATCTTCAATAGATACATCCTTGTTTGAAGTCAATTATCTGACATCTATGGGATACAGATACATCGAAAGTAGAAATGTCAAAACAACCTAATTACTTGAGAGTTAAACATGGCTAATCCGTCCCCTTTCATACAGTACCAAGATAAAAATGGCGATTTTTTAATTGACAAGTGCGAGACAAAACTCCCTGGTCCAATTGAAAAAGTCTGTCTTGATTGTGTTCCAAACCCAAAAGCACTCGTTGATAATTGGAAATACAACCTAGGCTTTCCGTTTCTCAATCAAAAGTTGTGTCTATATCAAGTTGGGGTTAAGACTCCACATAACAATACTGGCGGCAGCCAGGGCATAATAGAACGCTTCGAGACATACAAAGAAGAAGCAATTGAGCTTTTTCTAGATGAATATGAGAAGGCAAACTCTTTTGAAAACATGAAATCTTTGCGTCAATCTATAACCTACGACGCACAAACCGGCTTTGAGCTTGAGGCAAGAGACAATTCAACGCTCTCGCTTCTTTATTCTGTGCCATTTTCAGTAATTCAAAACTTAGAAGATGCAGTTGAAGATGATGATGATAGTGATGAAAGAGAGCCCGTTGAAGTAACTTATCTTGCATCAGAACTGCCAATCTTGTTTACAAGAGTAAGAAAGGGGTTTCGGTTATACCAAAGGTATGTTGAATACCATAGTATAATAAACAGTTCCACATTGATGTTTCAAGAAAGCAGATCTGTTTTTAATTTCGACAAGTATGGAGATCTTGGATTTGGCGCAACAAGCAAGATGGCACGGGTTTTCAATGAATTGGATAAATTTTTAAATAACCGTGGTTTTAATATAGCAGGCGCCGGAACATTTGGTTTTGGAAAAGATAGGGTTGTCAAGATCACTATTGGTTTCAACAGAGACTATAAAGTAAAAAAACTAAAAGTTTTTTCAATTGGATGTAGAGAAAAGCCAAAAGTATTTAAAGGTAGAAAAATCTCTGCCTTAAATCGAGTGGGCGTCTTTAAAGATCGAACAGCAATGGCATATTTCGCCTCATTGGCAGATATAGAAAAAGATCTAACCGCTAGAAAGCCAAAGAATTTCATAGATTTGATAGAGGAGTACACTTACCCCCCTGTAGCATTTATGAATAACAGAGAAATTGCAGAAAACGATACAAGCTGTGTGGGTGACACGATCAGAAATACTGTTCAAGGTCTCGGCCAGGACTTATTAGGTGAGGCGTTGAGCATTGCTGATGTAATCGCATACAAGTTTCATGAAAATGTTTGCAGAACAAATGATGAAGAGTCAGAACTCTTGCAAGAATTTGGACAATTATATAAGCCACCAGAAGAATTGGCTTTGGCTGGAAGCAAGAAAAAGAAAAAAGACACCGGCGACCGTGGCGGAATCCTGAGTAAAGGCAGCCGACAAGCGATGAAGGCAGTTGCTTTAGAACAAGCACTTGAAACACTTGAGCAAAATCCAAATATATATGTCCAGCTATGTGGAGATATGTTGGCTGGAACTCTTGGTGCTAATCCCAAATTCAATCAAAGAGATTTGTGGGATTTTAATCTGAATCAGCTAAAACTATGTGGGTTGCTTGATTTTCTTTTAGATGCTCTTGGGTGTCTGTGGGGAGGTCTTGAGCTAGAAGAAGCCCTGACCATTGCTACAACCAGCGCTCTACAAGCAATGGGTTTAGAAAATTTTGGAACTTTATTTGCTGGATTGCCACCGGAAGAGCAGGCAGAATTAGATGCTCTTGTCAAAAGAAAATTAGCAGAAGCAAAACAGAGCCGCGCCACAAGACAGACTGCGGAACAAGATGAACAAAGAGATACGGTTGATACCCAAGATGAAGGTAGGTTTTTTGCTGGAGTAGTGGGAGATATAAGCTTTGTAAAACCTTTTGAGGATCCAGTCCTCCTTGAACAAGAAAAAGCATCCCGTGCTGCTGGACCATATGAGGGAACAACGGTTTCCAAGGGCATGTATGAAGCACAGAGTAAAAACTTTGGAACAAGACCAAGGATTGGCACAACCTACAGCAGCGGCACCGAAATTTCAGGCAAGCAAGATCCGGCACAAGAAGCAATAAAGAGTGTAGATAAAAGAGCCCAGCAGACCTTTTCTCCTGATGTAATTATGGAAGCTTATATTCTTGCTCTTGTAGAATTCTATTCCGGCAGGCTTTTGGATCTTGTCGACAGGCTAAACAATTTTCCTGGCGCAGAAATCATAAGCAAAATATTAGCCACCTTTGATTGTCCACGTCCGCCCCTTTTTACTCCCAGTATAATGGATTTCATCAAAGATCTTGAGCTTCCATTTTGTAGAAATATAGGCGACATTGCAATACCAAAGCTATTTTTGCCAAAATTCAATTTAGCAGATCTTTTCAAACTTTTGGTTCAAGCAATCAAAGAAGCAATCATAGAGACAGTAATAAAAATTCTCTTAAAGTTGTTTGTCAAGATTTGTGAGATTCTTGGAGAGGCAATCTGTAAAGCACTTGAAACTGCTGGCAATATTATAGGCAACTTGCCTGGATTAATAGCTGGGAACACAACAGTCAGAGACATTGTTAGGGAGTCTATTTGCGGTGAGGACGCATCTGAGCAGGATGTAGATGATTCTATCGCATCCCTATTTGAAACTCTCGGTGGCGCTGGTGGAAATTTGGCAAACAAGGATAAGATGTTAGCCTTCAATGAGGCAATAGCTTCATCATCCACTAGGCAAGAAATAATCGATGCCTCTTTAGGTAATGCTTCGCCACAGTTCCTAAACATAGTTGATACAATAATTGAAACACAATTCCCAGAATTCAGGGAAGCATTCTCAAACACAGAAGCCATCGCCTCTTTCTTCTCAAGCTTTGGTAACTTGTTGCCAGCAGAAGTAAAGGCACAACTGGCAGATGTAGCAAACCAAAACTTTGAAAATCTAGATTTACCTGCAAACCCAACTCTCTGTGCGACACCAGATCAGATAGAAGAGTTTTGCTCAGTTAGATCTCAAATCTTAGAAGGAAGGGCATCAGATGAACAAATAGCAGCCCTGTGTACGCGCCCAACACAAGATTTTGCCGATTTGAATAACGTCCTTCAAGATGGAATTCCGGCAACAATTATGAACAATATGCCCCCAATACTGTCCGACCCCGGCTGTAATAACGGGTTGTTTCCATATGAGCCTGAAGAATTACAACAAGCGGCATCCGAAGGTTTATCTGAAGGTCTAGATAATCTCAAGGTAGCTTATGCCTACGATATGCTTGGGAATGGTCCTGGCGAAAAAAACTGGGGATATGTAAATATGATCTTGTGTGACACAATGGCAAGACCTTTTACAAATCACGCAAGAATTGTTAACAGGGGGGTTTTGTTTGGTGGCAAGAAATATGTTGATTTTTATGTAAATTCCGACGCCGACGCCGAAGATGAAATTAACTTCTCAGATATCAGAAAGCAACGAGGTGCATTTCCCATTTATGTTGGAGAGTGGCAAGTAGACTATTGGAACGCCACCAAGGGTCTCATACAGGCTGAGCGCCCTTCAAACGATTTGGCACCCAAGAAGACATTTTTTATTGAAAGTGACGACGATATAACCTCATTACCTGATTTCGGATACAATTATAAAATTGAACCAAAACAAGAAGGATTCAATGTCATAAAAAGACGAAGAAAAAAGAATCCAGAACTAAGAATGGAATTTAGAAACAACCGCGCCGGCAATGGCTTGGAAGATGGTTCTTTGGAGTCTATGAGTTCTGGCTATGCTTGTAAATTTTTCTTTGGAGAAATAAGAGGCGGCAAAAACATTAGAGACAGCAATGTCAGAGTTTTAATTACCACCAAGCGAAATGTAGGAAATTTTAATTTAGATTTGGCTGCCAAGGAAGCTCAGGACGCAAACGGCGCGGGCGGTGACCAAGAGCCCCCCGAAAAAGAAAGTGGCAGCGCAGTCATCTTGAAAAGCAAGAAGTATGAATTTTTAGGGACAGACGGCGGCTTAGATGATCTGTTGGATGCTGCAAGAGAAGGCAATCCAGATAGATTTGTTGACTTTGAAGCCTCATTAGAAGAGTTGGGCGACCAATCCCCATTGGTTCTGCTTTTGGCAGAAATGCTTGGCTTATCAAATGATGCAGCGGCATCTTATTGGGCATCCACAATTCAGTCATTTGCTGAAAACTTTGGGGACAAAGTGTTCAATTATGACAATCCATCATTTTTATATGGTGCAAAGCCCGACACTCTGTCAACAGAGATGGCTGACTACGGGATCGACGACGGTAATGGATTTGTCCCATACTACGACACTGAATTAACTGATGATGATGCGGTGATGGGTATCAGCAGAGACCAGTATATGAACAAAGACAAGGCAAGGATTTATTATTTAGATCCTGGCAAATTTGGTGGAAGATATACGAATCCAAAGGTGTATGTAAAGCCGGTGGATTCCGAAGGTATGTTGGGTCTTGTAAACGTAATGTTTCCAGAGTTGAGTCCGTGTAAGCCATATCGCACTGATTTGGTTGACTTTGGCGACATAGGGGCGAAAATTTCAAATAGTTACAACAATTATCCAGACGACCCAAGGCTCTCTGGTGATCCAAATTGTGTAGTGGAGAGACCCTTTGATCGTATCTTGGACCGAATAGCAAAAGCAGGTATTGAGGGAACAATTTCTGCGGCTTGTCGAATCTATGCTTCTATGCATTTCTTGCAGACTATAAACACTTTCGCCGTGTTTAAACCAGATTTCAAAACTAACTTGAGTTCCACATATGCTTCTTTTATTCTTGAGAATATGGAAGAGAATATGAAAGACAGCCAAGGACAATTTGCAGAATTTTTTAATCCCTTCAAGGACGATGAATTTTGGTATGCTTTCTTGGAGCAAGCAGTACAAACTTACTTTAATAAAATTCAGTCTGGGCAAGTTGTAGATGTCCCAACTGATGTCGAAGCTGCTCTTGAAAGAATAGCCTCTGCTCAAAACAAATACAAATACCCAGACAGAAAAGATCTTCTTAAGGCAAAGAATGTTGGGGAGGCACCCTTATTACAGGGCTTGACACAGTATAGAGAAGATGAAAATCTAGCTGCAATTAAATCTGTAGAAGATGATTGTAAGGTGATTCTTAAAGAATTTATGATGGAAGAAGTGAATTTTATTGCAAATGTATTTTACGATAATATGATAGCTGAAGGGTTCATCAAGAAATCAAACTACATTACTAATATAAATTATCATATCTTAACGGAGTTGACAGACGGCTCCCAATTGACCTTGAACAAAGAATTAAGAGAAGAGATAGATGTTAGAGCAACTGAGGGTGGGCAATCAGACTACACTGATGGCGATGAATTTTCACTTCCTGACGGAACTCCATACGTGGGATATTATCATAGTCACGTAGATGAAGAAGGCGATCTGATCTTTATGGTTGGTGAAGAGCACTCTCCCGAAGCTCATGAAAGCCTTAGACCATTTGCCAACAAAGTGAAGGTCAACATTGGAGATATAAATGGTAACTTTACTGATTCTTCCAAACCTTTCCGTATAACAAAATATATCAAGGTCTCTGATCAAAAATACTACGGCTCAGAGATGGACTCCAAAGTAAGCACTTTAAGAAATGAAGGCGACAGCCTCGTGTCCGAAGTATATCCAGGCACCCTTGAATACATTTATGACACTGGCACTCCCGAGTCGGCAGAAGAACGAGTGGACAGAGCTAGACAAGAAGCACGCGATGAAGGCAGAAGAGCAACTGAGGAAGAATTATCAGCAGCCCGCGCTGGCGAAGGTCGCCCAATTGTCGGACTCAAAGGCGAACTAGGCTTGAGATACGGACTTGAGTTCTCAACATCAGAAGGCAAAGTTATAGCAACTTCAGAAGTTGATGTTTTAGATTTGCCTTTGAGGCTTTTGAAACCCCTTGAGGGTGGGAGTAAAGAGCTACTATGTCTAATCAATGGTTTGATAGATGATCCAAATTACAAATTGTTCATGGAGTATGCCATCCCTACAAAGCAAATCTTGTCAGCAATTGCGATATACAATGATGTTTCATATTTGGAATCAATAGGAGAAATTACTAGCGGAAGTAAAAGGGGTGATGCAAGCGAAAAGCCTGGAATCCAACTTAACGCTGGAGGCTCAACCACCAATCTTAAGAAAGGGTGGCTACCATCTTCTGAGCGTGGAGGCTTCAGTCCCTTTGTTTTGACTTGGGATGAGTGGTCAAGAGAGACATTAAGAAAGTCCGACACTGTATTGAAAAAGATGTTTAAGTCTTATTACTATTCTAGAGATTTTGGAAAACAAGAACGCCCTGATGCTACCGGCGCACAGGTGCTACTACAAAATCTTAAAGAAAAGTTTAAATTTGCTCCAGGCGCAAGATCAGTCCCTTGGTGGCATAGGAGAACAAGTAATCCGTTTAATGCCGCAAACCAATTGTGCGAGAAGAAAGATGAGGACTAATTACAAAGCGAGGAAACACATATGGCTTCTTTGGCGCCAAAATTACCAATTACATTAGATTCAGGTGATGGATACACATCAATTAAGAGTATCAGGACACTATTGAAGCAAAACTTCAAGATGCTCATCCTTACAAATCCAGGCGAAAGGGTAATGGAGCCCGAGTTTGGTGTCGGCATAAGGCAATATCTGTTTCAGAATTTTAGTGAAAGTGTCTATACCGATATAGATGTCAAAATAAGAGAACAAGTGTCAATTTATCTTCCTGTTATAAGAATCGATAAATTAGAGTTCGGAACAAGTAATATTGAAGATAACTCCCTAGCAATTCGAATTGAATTTTCAATACCTGACATCGCATCAAGGGATTTGCTGGAATTCACTATTTAGTGAAGAGGTAACCATGAATGGGAAAAGATAACAAAAGAACACCTGCTATAGATTATACAAATAGAGACTTTAGTTCTATAAGGCAGGATTTGAATCAAATAGCAGAGAGATTCTATCCTGATACATTTCAAGATTTCAGTGAGGCTTCTTTTGGAGCAATGATGCTCGATGCAGTCGCATATGTAGGTGACCAGCTATCATTTTATCTTGACTATAACGTGAATGAGGCGTTTTTGGATACCTCTTACCAACTAGACAATATTGTGAGACATGGCAGAATCATGGGTTACAAGAATTCTGGTAGACCGTCAACGTATGGCACAGTGGCACTTTATGTTTTGGTGCCCGCGTCTCAAACTAGTCTTGGTCCAGATCAAAATTATATCCCAGTGATAAAGAGGGGGACTAGATTTACAAGCACAACCGGTCAGAATTTTGTTTTGACTGAAGATATTGATATGTCAGAGACAAATAACCCTATTGTTGTTGCGAGAACCAATCCCACAAGTGGCTCTCCAACATATTACGCCATTAAATCATATGGCAAGGTGGTATCTGGATTTTTCAATATTGAAACAATTGAGGTTGGCGCATTTGAAAGGTTTAGGACCATTTCTTTGTCAGAAGCCAATGTTGCTGAAATAATAAGTGTTTTTGATTCAGAAGGAAATGAATATTTTGAAGTTGAAAACTTATCTCAGGATACTGTGTTCAAGAGGCTGACCAACAACAATTATAAAAATGATAATGTTCCGTCTGTGCTGAAGCCACTTCTTGTTAATAGAAAATTTATCACTGTTTTTGGTAGTAACGGCGTCACATTACAATTCGGCAGTGGAGATGAATTGGCAGCAGATGTTGTTGCCGAGCCACAAAGTTTAGCAGTTGAGGTTTTTGGAAAATCATATGTCACGGACACCAGCTTTGATCCAAGCAGAATCATGTCAAACAAATATTATGGGATAGTTCCCCAAAACACAACTTTGACAGTGTTTTATAGACAGACAAATCCAATAAATTCAAATATCGCTGCTGGAGGAATAAACTCCGTGGCTTCTCGTACCATTGAGTTTTCAGATGTAAGTTCTCTTGTTTCTTCTGAAGTCTCTTTTGTTAGAAATTCTCTAGAGGTCTCAAATGAAATTCCAATAACTGGAGATGTTTCAAATCCTACACCGGCAGAAGTCAAACAAAGAATTTATGACACCTTTCCGACACAAAACCGCGCTGTGACCCAAAGAGATTATGAGAACTTAGTATACCGCATGCCATCAAATTTCGGATCAATAAAACGCTGCTCGGTGCAGAAAGATCCAGATTCACAAAAAAGAAATTTGAATGTCTATGTGCTTTCTGAAAACTCTCAATTAAAATTAGAGCAGACAAACAATACAATAAAGCAAAATATCAAAACTTGGCTAAACCACTACCGGATGATCAATGATACTGTTGACATTCTTGATACTTTTATAATTAATGTAGGAATAAATTTTATTATAAAGCCTGAAATGAATGCTGATAAATACAAAGTTTTGAACGATTGTGTCACCGCGCTGGCAAACGAATTTTCTACCCCTCTCTTTATCGGAGAACAGTTATCGTTGTCAACGATTTACAACATTTTAAATAATGTTCCTGGCGTCAACGATACTGTAAAAGTACAGTTGATAAATAAAAGCTCCGCTAATTATTCAAATGTCTTCTTTTCTATATCAGATAATATGTCTCCCGATGGAGATAGCTTGGTATGCCCAAAGAACGCAATATTTGAATTAAAATTCCCCGAAGTGGACATTAAAGGTAAGCTAAGATAATGGCAATTAAAAGATACAAGGCGACAGCCGACAATACTATCGCGAATGGTTATCAAGAGAACCTTGGAACCCGTGCAACTGGCTCAAACATGGGCTTGGCAGATGTTAGCGAGGTTTACTCAATTTACGGCAGAGCGGCTACGACATCCTCAGAGTTGTCTAGAATTATAAGCACATTTGACGTGACTTCCATCTCTTCCGACAGAACAGCCGGAACGATCCCTGCATCTGGTAAAGTAAAATTTTATCTAAGATTATACAATGCTGAGACGAGTAAGACAGTGCCCAAAGACTTTAAATTGGTTGTAGAGGCAATATCGCGAAATTGGACCGAGGGGGATGGACTAGATCTAGAAAATTACAAAGATTTGGGAGTTTCAAACTGGATTTTCGCTTCAGACGGCACAGCTTGGACTACAGCGGGTGGCGACTATCACGCTCTCCCCACCTTTGAACAAACTTTTGAAACAGGTCTGGAAGATCTGGAACTAGACATTACCACCCTAGTGGAACAATGGGTTGCAGGAACGAAAGCTAATTACGGTCTTGGAGTTCGCCTAACGTCATCAGTAGAATCTGCCACAACCTCTTACTACACAAAACGCTTCTTTGCGAGAGGTACACAATATTTTTTCAAGAAGCCTGTGATTGAGGCACGTTGGAACTCTTCAGTTCAAGATGATAGGGGTGACTTTTACATGTCTTCTTCATTGGTCCCAGCATCAGACAATTTAAACACCCTTTACTTATACAACTATGTTCGCGGACAATTGACTAACATACCTGCCATCGGAGCCACTGGCTCTATTTCTGTAAATCTATATGAAACTTTAGGCGACTCTGCCCTCACACAAGTTCTAAGCACTCCCGCAGTGGGAGGATATGTCTCACCGGGCATTTATTCGTGTTCTGTTTGCATAGTTGGAAGCTATACAACGCTAAGAGATGTTTGGTTTTCAGGAAGCACAGAATACTTCACAGGAACCATTAGTCCACAAAGCTTCGCAGCTTCATCTCATTCTCAAGGAAATGGTAGGCGAGTTGTCAATATTAAAAACCTTAGAGCAAAATACTTCTCTGAAGAAGAGGCTCGCTTCAACGTCTATGTCAGAAACAAAAACTGGTCCCCCACTATTTATACAGTAGCGTCAACAGAAATAGAAAACACCATTATTCCTAGCGCATCATACAGAGTTTATAGAGTTTTGGATGGACTTAATGCTATACCACA
>JGI25128J35275_1000054_pt1 | contig 32048 bp, 41 predicted proteins | sample ETNvirenome_2_60_FD_35275 | JGI IMG/M metagenome (IMG submission 35275)
TATAGAATACCTGACTTTCCTGTAACATCTTTAGTTTCTAGTTTACCTCTTATCTGCACATCTTTAGCATCAAAGATAGTACCCACCTTTCTTTTTACNGTTCTCTTTAATGACTTTTTCTTACCTGATTTAAGGTTTCCATTTCTATCCATAATATTAGCATCTTTTAACATTTTTTCTATATATTTTTCCGCGTCAAATTTTATACTATCAGGGGACACAGTAACATAGTTATCTAAACTAGAACTCATAATTGGTTTACCTGAAATAAATGCATCCAATCTACTTTTTGTTGCACCTTCGGGTTCTAAATTATAATTCATAACTTTATTTGTTTTACTTTTATTATCTAAATCCCTTACTCTATATTTAATATCATCCATATTACTTTTAGTTTTTTCATTAAATATAACTGACTTAGAGTCTAAAATATTTCTATTCCCTAAATCATTAATCAATGATACTAAGTTCTGACTCTCTATAACTTCTAAAAATCTATTAATATATTCTCTATAATCATCATGTGAATAATATGGTCTATTTGGATTACCTAAATCAATTTCTGAACTAGTAATATCTAAGTTTTCAAATTTTCTTTTATTCAATAAATCATAAACTATATCGTCTATGTTATTCATTCTAGGGTTAGAAGATTGAATTTCGTGAAAAAGATAAGCAACTAAATACTCATATATTTTTACATTCTCCATTAATCTTACATGACCATAAGTAAGATACTTAGGTTCTAAAATTATATCTGTTTGTATTGGACTATTATCATCTTCAATAAACAATCTTTCTGCTTCGACCATTTACTCACCATAATTAAGCCAACCATTTAGCCCAAGCAACTGCTTTACCAATTCCCTGTGCTATCCCCAATCCACTTTGAGGTGGTGTATATGTTGGTTGCCCTGTTTGTGGGTCAATCCAATATGGATTGTTAAATTGGTCATAACCTGATGGTGGTATAGGATAGCCACTACCATTGTTCATAGCCATTTGTTGTTGCATTACTTGTTGATTCATTCCACCCATTGCAGGTGCGCCCTGTATATTTGCAGGATTCATACCTTGAGGATTACCCATTGCAGGATTAGCCATTGCAGGATTACCTTGAGACATTGAACCTGAACTAGATGCAAAACCTTGAGATTCTAAATATTGTTCTTTAGCCATCTTTCTTTGCATAACAACTTCTGAATTAATTGCTGCCCCTAAAATATTTTGAATATCTAACTGTATATTTTCAGCAGTAATGGTTTCATATTCTCTTAATGAATCAGGATGTACTTCTAAGTCTCCACCTGCCCCTTGAATAAATTTCATTTTAGGCAACATTTGACCCAATACTCTTTGGGTAACATCTTCTAATAATTTTTCAAATGCTAATAAAAATGCTTCACCATGATAGTAAAAGAACTCTTCTACATGATTCTCTTGTAAAGTCAATAAGTTATTCATTGACTTAAATTGTGTTTGTTGATTTTGTGTTATCTGATTAGATATACTACTATTACTTGTGCCTAGCCACCCCATTCATCTTCCTCCATATTTTCTCTTACTATTGTACCTTCAATTAATAACTTTTTTATTCTTTGATTAAGACCATCGTTTTCTACCACTAATCTAAATAATTCTTCTTCTTTTGATTCAGTATTCATTTTTGGGGGTTTTATAGTCCATCCTAGTGCTGATAAGTTTTGTATATCTTGTTGTTTTAAAGATGTTAATGGCCCACTAGCAATAGGATTTAATGATTTCATACTAGGTACATAAGCACTAAATGATAATCCATGTTCCTCCGCCAATATTTGTTGTTCTAGCATTTCATACTGTCTGTGAATATGGGAATGCTTATCGCAATAAGTACCTCTCATTGGATAGCCCTTCCTAACTTTATGTAAAGGTATCGGTGGTCTAGTAGCATCATTAGCATTCCAACGCTTTTGTGTACCACAAACAACACATCTATCTTTTACATTAAATGCGAACTTGTATGGTATTTTTAGAAAGGTTTTTCTTTCAGGTTTCAAAACTGCCACAATCTCTTTCAATTGTTTTTTTGGCTTAAGACTTTTATATTCATATTTCATTATAGAACCCGGTGCTCTAGCCATCTCTTTAGGAGGTAAAAATGGATTTGCTTCAACATAGGCATTGGTAGAACCAATCAAACTAGGGGGTTGAAAATTCATGCTCATATCTCATTCTCCATATCAAAACATTCCACGCATCGGCAGAACTCACTCATCGTACAGTTCAGGGTTGTATAATATCTTTTCCTTTTCTTCATTTACTCACCTAATAATCTTTAATCATAGTTAATACGCCTCTGTATACCATTTCTGAATCTGATTTTGCACTTACTATATATTTGAAGCATGGTATTCCCTTTTCATTTAATTTTGTCATTCCACTTTTAAAACTCTCAAATATAGGGTGATTTTTTATTTCTCCATCATGTTTATATTTATCCTTCCATAAATCATATTTGTTAGCCCATATTCCTACTGCTATTGGATAATCATGGGATTTTTTTCTTCCCTTTTTGTTTATAGCATCCCAGTAAGGAGAACATATTGTATCTACTAAAAAAGTCCAACACAATTGTTGTTCAATGTCATAATGTTTATCCATGTGTCTGTCATCAATCATAAATATAATATATTTAACTTTTCTAGTTTTCATATCATTAATCCATTCAGACCAAAAAACTGTTTCTCCTCCTACATCTGCTGTTTTTACTGTATGTGCATCTCCATCCAATTTAACATATTTTCTACTCGCTCTTTCTCGCCCAACAGTTCTGTTTTTTATTTCAGGCACTTCGCCTCTTGTTCTTAATTGATGGTGCAATGTAGTTTTTCCTACCTTTGTTGCTCCATACACCCCAAAAGGAATTGAATGCATTCTGTTCCACATTTTTGCTACGCCCTCTGCTACTAATATAACAAAGCCCGCCATTACCGACATAACTAATCACCATAAATGATTCCACCAATTAACAAATCCAGTCCACAAACTATTATAGATATTTATTCCCCAAAAAGGTAAAGCATGACCTATTAAAAAACTAGCAATTGAAGCACATACACTCCAAATGAAAAATCTAGTTCTCAAGAACCATATATCAGCAGAGTGAGCACGTTGTAAATCGTATGCTAATGTGGATTCATCGAACCCCATTAATAATTCAGAAACCATATACCTCACTCATTCATTGTTAAGAATGTTGGGCTTATTGTATTTTCAACAGGTTGTTGGTATGGTTGACCAAATTGGGGTACGGGATTTTGAATAAAACCGTTACCATATTGTTGGTCATATTGTCGCATTGTATCTCTAACCCTTTTACGATTTTCTTCTTCTTTTTGTTTTCTAGCCCAATATGCATCTATTTTCCGTTGTAATAATACATCCTCTATCCTATCAAATAGTGTCAAATCAAACACGGCTTTCAATATCATTATTCCACCTATGGTTAATATCCCAAACAATAGTGCATGGGTATAACCTGCATATGGAAACATAAATCCATATTGGGTATAAAAATAAATGTTAACGCCACTTACAGCACCAACAAATAATATAGTCATTACTAATCTTGTATCATCTTCTAAACTTGGCATCCTTTTCTCACCTTTATCTATGCGAAATTAACTGTGCAATTACCTGCTCCTGCATCAAATTCAACATAGCATCCTTGTGCTAATATTGCCCCATGTAAATCTTGCTCTAATGCTTTGGCAGTACCACCTGCATGCATATGAAGTCGCAATACTTCTTTTTTACCTGAAATTGTACTATTAGCACTATCCCAAATTTTAATTGTGAATAAAGCATTAGTCGTAGAAGTCATATGAACACTAACTAATCTACATCTATCACTCGATACTAATGTTGATGAGGATAATACCCCACTAGTGTTACAGCCTGAACCACTCATGCCTATTCCCAACCATTGAAACAAGGGGTTGCCTTATCAATCTTCGGTTGATTCATTTAAATCGGAAGTAATAGTTTCTTCTACCTTTTCAACTGAATCTTTTTTAGCAGCCTTAACTAAATCTTCAAACTTTGTAGGTGCTTCTTTTGGTTTAGTTGCTACTTTCTTTTTTGGTTTTGTTTTCTTTTTACTAGGAAATAAAGTTTCTGCTACATCTTCTGATGAACCATCTAAATTAAATTCTCTTTTAATTAATCTTAGTTCATTAGCCCCAAATTTAGAAATAGCCTCTTTATCACTACCTGTCAATTCAACTACTAGCCCTGCATCTCCTAGCATACCTACTGCAATATTAACAGGTACTACACAATTCTCATCATGACGTATTTGGTATACTGTACCACCTCTTCTAAGTAGAAGCGGGCCATCATGTTTTACTTTTTTTAATCTTACATTACTCATTTTTTATTCCTCCATTATAGTAATCTCATTCCCCTCGATTAGAAGGGGAATAAGACTACGTTATTATAATGGTATTAATTTTTTAATTTAAAGGTTACCCCATGCTCTTACTCGCACAGAGCCACCATTTGCGTCATTAGCCAAAGTAGCATTAGTACCATCTAGTGCTGTAAACATAAGAGCAAACGAAGTTGAACTCTCATAAGCACCTGCTGCACTAATTTCTACTAAAGGCAATACTGCATTAGCGTTGTCGCATCCTGTAATAGATACACAATGAACAGAAGAAAGGCCAAGAGCAGAAGCAGGTATTACTGAACCTGCCGCTACTATTGACGTTACATCTATCAAAGCATCTACAACATATTCATCACCAACAGCCTTTGGAAGTGTAACTCCCTTATGGTCTGCAAGCAAAGTAACTGTATATGCTAAAGCCATTCAAATCACCTAAGCACTCTTAATGTTAGTAATCTTACCTTGACCCTTGAAGAAAGAACAGCAAGTTTCACCCATTGTTCTGTACATTCCTTGGTTTCCAAGTTTACCGACACCGAATGGGTTTCCGTTAGTAATTCCATCCTCAAAGTATTGGGTTGGTTTCATAACAGATAGCCATAGATGGTCTGTATCTAGGAACAGCATATCACTTAATTCATTTGTTGAGTTACTACCAGTTGAAGGCATATCTTTTGCAGGGATTAGAGGGATGTCAAAGTATGTTGCTACTCTAAATCCAACTTCTTGACCCTTTGCACCTTTTACACCATTATGTGTAGGAACAATCTCTTTCCTATCCATAAATCTCTCTTGGCTTTGTAGTAAGTCAGCAATGTGCTGAATAGTATCGTATCCTGTTAGAATACATTTTGGGTTTCCACCGTTTTGACGGATTCTTCTAATCATACTATTAATCATAGTTAGAGTTAGAACTCTAGCATCACCTGCTGCATATCCATCTCCAAAGTCAACCTCTGCATCCAAGAAAGAAGCAACACCTGTTGCTGCGTTACTACTAATAGTAACACTTCTTGTTGTACCAAACAGATTAACTACATCTGCAACAACTGCGGAGTTATCTCCATTGTTTGCACCAGTAGTCAATAGGTTAGCGTTATACATAGCAGCGATTTCACCCGCAGAAGAAACAATCTTCATCAAAGAAGTGTAGTTTCTTTCAATGTTTGTTGCTGTACCGTCATCATATGACTCATATGGCATAACAAGCATTTTGCTTTGTGTTTCTGCATGATGCTTACCCATGTCCTCTCTAACGATTGCACGAATATCTCCGACACCATCATCAATAGCAGCCAATTCCATACCAAGTTCTGAGAACTCAAACAAATGAGCAACAGTCTTTGGACTTACATAGAGTTTAGCGTATTCAGGTGAAAGTGGTCTAAATCCATTTGCACCATCTAATGCAGCATTTTCTTCAACACCACCAATTTGGTCTACTCTAGGTGCAGATAAATCAGCAGTATTTGCAGCAACAGCAGTTGTTCCTGTTCCAAATGCAGAACCACTACCACCAGTAGGTCGGCTCTTTAGAACTCTCCATCCTGATGATGTGTAAGGTCTTTTTGCTAGAATTGAAAGAGGGTTAACCTCTTGATTCAACATTGACCATACTTTTTGTCCGTAAAGAACATTGTATAAATCTCCCAATCCACTTGCTGCACTAAACGGGTTTGATGCAGCGTCATGGGGCGTTCCGAATCCACCAACAACACCAGAACTCTTCAATAGAGCATTTCCAGCAGGGCCAGTTAATCCATAGGTTGCGGCTTCTAAATCTTTTATTGTGTTTGTATATCCACTCATTTTATATCACTCCTAAAACTTCCTCGCAAGATTGTGAATATCTCCCCAACTCATAGAAGATAATTCTTCTGATGATGTAGGGAAACCTTCAGGTAATCCAAACGAAACTTCTTTTGCTTTTGCTATTTCATTATCTTTTGCAGATAAAGATTTGCGTAGTTCAGCGAACTCTTCTTTTAGAGCCGCTACTTCTGTACGAGCATCATATTCTGCCTTTTCAGCAGCAGACTTTCTTACATTTTGTTCTGCAATGAACCTTGATTCAAATTGTTTTGATAGGTTTTCATATGCAATCTTTTCTAATTGTTCAGCCTTAAACTGTTCATATGCCTTCTCAACATTTTGTGCAGATAAATCTAATGATTTAAACTCACTAGCATCCCATTCTTTAGATACTTTTAGAGGTGCAGGAGTTGCAGTTGGGTTTCCATTAACTACTACTTCTTCACCTGCTTCTATATCAGTTTGGTCTTGGTCGTCTAATGCTTTTGCTTCATCATCCATCTCTAAGTTTTCCATTTCATCAGTTTCAGGGGTCATGTCAGCGTACTCCATGCTCTCTTCCATCGATGCATCCATCGTTTCTTCTTCCTTGTTAAGAGAATTAACTTGTTTCATCAAGTCATTTAACTCTTCAAGGGCTTTTTCCAACTTTTCAGTCATATTTTTTTCACCTTTTTCTTCCTTTAATATATCAAATTTTGCTTCGGGGTTAATTCCCTTTTCGCAAATTGTGACTTCGTGTAATTCAAGACCATCTATTTCATTATAATCACCTAAATCATCTGATTTACGGCTTCTTTTAGAAATAGCCTGACCTCCTATGCTAAAAGAACGTAATGTTCCCTTTCTAATATTTCTAGATATTTCTTTTGCTTTTTCAATATCATCTCTTAATTTAATAACAACATAAAAACCTACATCATCAACATGGGTTTTATGGACTGTACCATTTTTATCTCTATAACTATCAATAACTTCTCCAACTTGAACATTAGAATGATTTGACATTACATTTCTAAACTTCTTATTATCCATAAATCCTTCAACTGCACTTTCTAGTGCTTTTATAGTAATCAAATCATTTTGTTTATCTACCATTTCAATGGAAGCATATCCACCAATAATCAAGTCATCAGACTTTAAGATACTAAAATCTCTAACATCATGGTTAACAAGACGCATTGGAGCAGACAGCATTGATGATAGTTTTTTTCAACGACTATATTAACTAAGCGGTTTCAGATTCAGGTAAGTCTAATTTATTATACCTGTCAAGTGTAATATCCCATACTCCCGCATCTTCTTTTGAATCTAACATACGTTGTTTTTTACCAGTCCAAGTAACCCAAGTCTTTTTACCATCTAAAGGTACAACTCTAACGTGTAATCTAGTATCAAACTTATCGCCTTCTAGTTTATATTCATGGTAACCATCCTTTTGAACTCCTAATATTAATTTACCACTATCTATTGTTTTACCTTGTTTAACACCCGAAGTAATTATTTTAGCAGGAAACTTACCTGATTTACCAAATAGGTTATAAACATCAGAAGTTGTTTCTATATCAAATAACCATGCCATAGTTTTTTCTCCTGCTTCAATAATAAAATCTAAATTATTATCCTCCCTTCTTTGTATAGTAAAACTACCTTCTTTAGGATTCTTCTTAGGTTGTTTTTCAATTATTTCATCATTAGCAGTAAATGTATCTTCTGTTTTATTATAAATTATATCTTCTTGAATTATTAACCATTTCTTTAATTTTTTAATATCACTATTAAATACTGCACTTTCAAATTTTTCCATATGGTGTTCTTTAATATATTCTAATATTTTTTCAAAACTAACTGGGTCATCTAGGTCTATTAATTTATTTTTTATATCTACTCTTAATTCTGAACGCATACTTTTTATGGCTGACTTTAAATCTTCTTTCCAAACATCTATATCATATAGTGCTTTTTTCTCCATTAAATTATCCCCACTAAAGCCCATAATAGTAAAACCATCTAAGTTAGTTTTCAATATTATTTCTGCTTCACCATGTATATCATCTGTAATATACATTTTTTTAACACCTTTTAATTTATATTTAAATGGCTTATCTAAATCTTCCCAAATAGATTTTTTTGTTTTATCTGATAATAGTTCTAATGTTGATAATTTATCAGATTGAGTTACTTCCGGTATCTCTATGACTTTAGCAGAATATACACTAAACCCCTCTTTGGTTTTCTTTACTTCGTCAACCTTTACTCTCACAATTTCACCAACTTCAACAGACTGTTTAGTATTCAATGCTTTACCAATAGGCAAATATTTTTTATCTTCTAATTCTTTGGTATTATATTTTCTTGCATCCTCTGCTGATAAAGGCCCAATACCAATAGTATAAGAATACAAATCACTTTTAGTCTTTTTAGAATCTAATATTATAACATCTAAATCAACAAACTTTTTCCACTTAACCCATTTAGGGTTTTTTCTGCTACCTAATTGGTATGTTGATTCGATGTCTTTTATCACAACACCCTCAGACGCAGGTAATTGCATAATAGTTTCAGAATACTCCCCTACCTCTTTAATAGAATCTGCTATTCTAGTATCTTTCTTAGATGGGAATGCTAAATCTTCGGAAGAGTGTTGAGAATATTGATACATTAAAATATTAATTCTTTCTCTCAATGGTTCATCCATTAAATCTCTTTCTTCATGTCTCATTATATCAAATACATGAAGTCTCAATTTTAACCCATCTATTTCTTTCTTAAATATATAATTAATTACAGATGCCCTGTGCAAAGGTTCTTCGCCTCTGAATAGCATTAATTCTCCATCTAATATACAATCACCAAAGTGTTTTTTACTCAACTGCTCAACTTGGTCAGGACATTTATCAGTAATTTCTTTTTGATTATAGGAAAATATTTTTACTTTGCCATCTATTTTATGCAATTGAACTCGCATACCATCATATTTTTCTTGAACAACGTATTCTCCACTAAACCCTTTTAGTTGTTCCATATCATTTAATTCAAATATTCGATACATTGGTTTGTTAGGTACTATAAAATTAATATCTGATTTTTCTTCTTCTGATTTTTCTTCTGATTTTTTGATATTAATATCAACTAATTTATTCCATTGTACTGATGTATATTCTTCTAAAAACACCTTTTTTAATAAAGATAACATACTCTTAAATCTTGTTTTAATTCTCTTGGTATCTTTACCATCACCATAATGTTCTGTAATGTATAAAGGAATATCTTTACTCTCTAAATCTAATCCCATAGCACCTTGAGTAATTTCATCGGGAGATAGATTATGTTTTTCCCAAGCAGATGAAGGCAATGGGATATTATGAGACCTTAATGCATAATGAATAAATGCAACAAAAACACTATCATTAGATAGGAATGTCTCTATTACATTATCCCCTAACTGTTCAGAAAATGGGTCACTTATTTCTTTAGATTCAAATCTTAAACTTTTAACAGCATCATATAATTTTCTTGCTTGTATAGATGTAGGGTCTTCTGCACTCTCATCAAATACAATATCTTCATCTAAATATTTTTTTAATAGTCCTGTAAAAGTATCTAAAGAATCAAATTGAGTTCGTATAGATTTTACAGTTTTTTTCCATCTCTTACCATATTCTTTAGGGTCTTCTAAAGCAGATAAATAAGAATAACGTGTGCGTTCAAAAAAATCTAAAACACGCTTTGTTAACACGTCTTTTTTCTTTTCAAATACTACACCTGAAATTGACATTTAACCACTCTATTCGTGCAGACTAAATCCATATTTTCTTTCCATTTTAGCACGACCACCATGTTCAGCATCCATATAAGTTGTGCCTTCTAAACCTAATTTTTTGACTAATGCTTTTAGTTCTGAATATTCTTTTTCATATCTAGCGAAATCAGAGTCTTTCTTAGGACTAGAATTGAATCTTTCAAATGCTTCCATAAACTGAGCATCCAAATCCTCTAGTTCTCCTTTTGCTATACTATCCATTTCTAAATTTCTAACCAAATCTAATCCTTTTGCTACTGTTAATAGTCTCTTTAGCATAATTGCTTTACCCAAAGAATCGTATAAATCACCAATCTGTTGAGTTAATCTTTTTTCGTCTTCTAATAGTCTTGTCTGCTTTCTACCTTGTGCCTTATCAAATCCCGCAGAATTTTTATCTGAACCTGTTATTTCTAATTCTTCTAATTCAGTATTAACATCATCTAAATCTTTCTCTAACTCTCTAATTCTCATTTGGGTTTCTCTATCTCTTTCATCATCTAAAAACGGATTCCCTTCTTTCATTACTGATTTACCAACATAACCATATCCTTCATCACCTGTTGGATTTGCTATTTTTTCTTCTTTAGGATTTTTAGGGGGGCTTTTCAACTTAACTTCTTCACCCATAACATCTTGGTCATTAGCAACAGTAGTTCCATCACTAAATTCTGCCAAAACTTCTTTTGCTTTCAATATTGCTAGTTCAATCATTTTTTCTTCTTTTGTTACTCTTTCCGGCATTTTTTCACCCCTCTATTCTTTCTACAATTTTGTGAATATCATCCCAATCCATTTTAGAAATAACGTCACTTGTTGGAGCAGAACCATTTACCATAGCAGGTTTAGGGGATGATGAAACCACAAATCCTGATTTCATTAATAAATTATCTTGTCTATATACTGTATCTTCTAGTGCTTTCACTTTATCAACTAATTCTTTCATTAGCATAAGCATTTCATTTTGTTCACTCATTTTAAATCACCCTTTTTACTGGGATATACCATACTTCGTAACTGATTATACAAAGTCTCGTAATCCTTCCTTAGTTCTGCTGCTGACGCTACAATACTTAAGTTCTTTTCATCGAAGGCATTTAATTTCTTAGTTAGTTTCTTATCACCTTTAATTAATTGAACTTTCTTCATCTCATCTATAAGAGTAGATAGTTTAGTTAAATCTTGACCAAAATATTCAGAAGGTTGAGTAGATTGAAGTAATTTCTTCAATTTCTTTTTTTCTTTAGGTTCTAATTTTTCCAATAAACCACTATCGGCTTTTTGAAGAGTATATTGCCAACTCATAATGCTCGCCTCTTGTCCTCTGACATCTCCCAATAACAGTCTAAACAAACATCTCCCATTGAATCTTCATGGTTTCTTAATTTCATTTTACCACAGATATCGCAAGGTGAGTCTTGCATTTCAGTATTGTCCTTAAGAATATCTTTCCAACTCATTTTTCATCACGTCTTAATGTTTCTTTTGCTTTTTTATTTCTAGCCATTATTTGTTCTAATAACTCTGCTTCTTTTTTCTTTGTTCTTTCTGCCGCTTCTTCATCTTGGGGTAGTTTAGAAGCAGTAGTGGAAACTCTATCCATAGGTTTTTTGTTTTTCTTGTTAGGTAAAAAGGGAAAATTACTTCTAGCATACTCTTCCATATCTATTTTTAGTGTATCTTCCCAACTCATTTATTATCCCTCTCAAATCTTTCTTTTGATTTAGCATCAGACCACACATCAAACCTATGACCTTGAACTTCCATATCAAACTCTTTTTGGTCGTCATCAGTCCATTCTTTAATTTCATTACCGTCTAAGTATAATTTAATAATTGGATAAGATAGTGTGCCTGTTGGTTTGTGATATGTTTTATACACATAAAGAACACCATTTGGCGTGGCCGAGGTGTTTTCATTATCATAAATGTAATAGTCTTTCCCTTCCCATTTCATTTCTTTTGTTAATGGTTCATCAATTAAATCATCAGTAGTGTCATACGCAGATGGTTTTTTCAAAACGCTTTCCCAACTCATTCTAAATCACCTCATGGCCCTTCATATCTATATTTTGACATATCAAACTTAAAATTGTCTTTTACCAACTTTTCTATAACGGGTAGTAATGCGTTTCTTATTTCTTTTTCATTAGGTTCAGTCAAGGTAATGTGTTCATAGTCTGACGCATCGTATAATCTTTGAACTAAATCACCTGTTAATCCGCCTCTAAACATATCTTGTCTTACGTCTCCAAGTATATCATTAATGGCATCTCTAATATGTCTTTCAGGATTATGAGAGTTTCTTGCTTCATTTTCCATCTGTTCCCCGTAAGGCATTAAATCTTTTTTAATCGCTTCTTTCCAACTCATTCTAAATCCCCCATGACTTCTCTTAATATAGCAAATTTTTCAGGTAAAGACTCAACTTCAACAGTATGTACATCATTCCGTAAATAAGATTCGTCTAAAGAGATTTCCCTTATTTTCGCTAAATAATACATAAATGCATATAATTCTGTTGTTCTTTTTAATTCTATTCGGTAATCTTCATTTTGTATATCTGCTACACCTACATTAACATCTTTAGGTTGCCCTTCTTCATCAAACATAGGGTCGGGTTCTGTTAGATAGTAAGTCTCTTTTGATTCTCTATCATCTAATAAATCTCCAAGTCTTAGTTCTATAACATCAGCATAATCAATAATTTTCTTCTTAGACATTTTAGCCAATTCTTTTATTTGTGATTTAGTAGCATCAGGATTCATTGCTTGTTTAATTTCCCTCACTATCTTCCCATAACCCCCTTCTAATGAAATAAAATCCTTTAGGTTTTTTGTATCTCTAACCTTTATTTCTTCTAATTTAAACCCTCTTTGGGTAAATATTTCTTTAAGTAATTCTATTCCTGTTTTACCAGAATACTCATCATTTAAAATATCTAATAATCTTACAGGGTGTTTACCCTCTTCATATTTCTTTAGGAACTTAAATATATTTTTTTGTGAAAATAATTTTGATTCACTTTGTAAAGTATCTAATTCACCCTTATAATTTTCTATTCTAGAATCTTTACCATATTTAGTTAATAAATTACGCATAGTAGAAAGGAAAGAATAATCCTTAGTAGGTTGTCTCTCTTTTCTAGATAGTTGGTCTTCTAACTTATCGAGCGTAGATATAGCCGTTTCTAATTTACTGAATATATTTTCATCGGCTACAAACGCATCATAGATAGCCTTTTCATCTGAACCTTCTTCTAAATTTTCTACAAAATTATCTAATTGTTGTTGATTTTCTTCTGAACGCATATCATCAGACATACCCGCTAATAAAAACATAGCAGCATTATCTTGTTTAATTTTTAGAATTTGTTTAAACACTTTACGATGAGAAGTTATTGCTACAAATAATTTACTCATATCTATTTGTTTAGGTTTTGATGGTTTACCTTCATCAGTAAATTTCTCAGAACCTAATGGTTTAAATCCACCACTAGCGGTCATTAAATCATCAGATAAAGATTGCCTAAGTTTATCTTTCCAATCTTCATTAGTAACTCTAACAACATTTTCTAAATTATTCACAAAGTTATCAGGTACTTTACTAGATAATAAATCTTTGACTTTGGGGGAAAATGTTTTTTTAATTTGGTCTAATACAAAAGCAGTTTTAGCCATAGGCTCTTTATGACCGCGAATATCTGCTTTCAATAATATAGACACACTTACCACTTATTTTCTGTATTTCTTTTTCTTTTTGGCATTAAGATTACATCGGGAATATCATTACTGTTAGGTATTTTCTTTTCTACTGTTCTAGATATATCAATACCTACTGCATCTAAATCTCTATTTGGTTCTACTTTACGCTCGTTATACACTTTTGCTCTTGCAGCAGCCAATTCTCTCTCTAATTCTCTTACACTTTTTTCACTCATTTAATCACCTTTTTTTAAATATGCTAGAATAACTACTCCGGCACTAACCTACCCTTCTTTCAGTTCTTTTATCAACATTTTGATTTCCGGCTGCTTCAGGTAAGCCACTAAATCTTTTATCAGGCCCACTATCCATACTAGGTTTATTTCTAGTTGCAGGTGGATTTTCCTGTGGTTTACTTTGATTCATCATGTCCTCTTGCATTTGTCCTAATTGACTTGCATCAATATCTGTACCTGCATACGGGTCTAATTCAACTTCTCCTTTTCCTTCTCCACCTTTATCTGTTTGTTCGGGTTTAGGTTCAGGTTTACTATAAGAGAATCTACCTTCATCATCCATATCTATCTCAAATCCTAAATTTTTAATAGATGCAGCAATGTTAACTTCAATCTCTCTCTTTCTTAGTTTAGCAACTTCATCTTCTTCTTCCGATGGTGGAAGTTTTAGAACCCAATCAGTAATTCCAAACTCTTTTGTTACAAAAGGGAATACATAATTATTCCAAATAGTCTGAGCCATTTCTACTGCTCTATTAGTAACAAGTATTTGCATACCTTCATTATTCAATCCACCACTAGAAGAATTATCAGCCATAAATATTTTACTCACACCATAGAAACCTGAAACTCTATCTCTTAAATCATCTTTGACTGAAACATAATCCATTTCTTTTAGGCTATCCATAAACTTAATCCATTCAATAGAACCTTTACCACCTTCTGATTCAATACCCATTACAGGAATAAAGTGTGGGTCTTGTTCCATTTTCTCTTTTACACCCTTCCAAAAAGATTTCATAGATTCTATGTTTCTAGTTTGTACTGCAAGTAATCCTCTAGGCATTCTTGCTTTTGTATAAGAAGAATTAATGTAATTATCCATAGCAATCAATGTGGTCACACTATTCCACAATGTTATTATCGGGGACAATCCATATAACCTACTAGGGGTATATTTACTGAAATGTAATACTTCCCCTTCCAAGAAATATTGTTCTTCACCATTAACTCGATTAACATAATGGATAGGATACAGTTCAGTAGTGCCACACACCTCACAAGAACCAACAGATTCTTCTGAAATGAAATCCCTATGCCTTAAACAAGTAAATCCTCTATTCCCTCTTTCACCTAATTCATCTGCATAGATGTGCATACCTACGGGGTCACCTCGATAGATTTCCTTTATTCTATGCATCATAATTTCAGAATCACTATCTAAGAAATATTCCTTAACTAATACTAAATAGGCATCATCCATTATATTCAAGTCATCTTCTAATTCTTTAAGTACATCAATAAATAGTTGTTCTGATTTGTTAACATAACCATCCATAAAAGATGAAGCATATTTTAATTGGTCACGATTAGGTTTGGATAAATTAGTAGAGCCACATTCTACACATTCCGGTGCAGGTGTTTTGTGTTCTTTACAACAGTCATTACATTTCAATACAAACTTTTCTTCCCAAAAATATCCTCTCCTAAAAATTTCATTTTTTAATTGAGTAACACAAGTTCTAACTATAACAGATTGGTTTGCTATATGATATATTACAGGGGCAGTCAACATATAGGAATTATCCTTTTCCTGAATCCCCGGATTAAACACCTTACGGTCAGCAGGTTTAGGTGTTGTTCTCCTAAAGAGGTTAGTTATGCTAAATCTTCTTTTTTCTTCTACCATTTTACACACCCATTATTTGATTACCCGATTCCATGAACACATATTAAAGTTCCTTCAAACGCTATTTACTCCTATTAGATTTGGTTTTTCATCTATGCCCTCTAATTTATCCATCCAACTCATTTTAGAGTTTTCCTCCAATTTACTAATTGAGTCTAAATCAATATCATATGCAGAAAAATCATAGTTAACATTATCCTTATGGTTGTGATATTTCATTAATTTAAAAAGTTCTCCCATTCTACCCTTAGCCCAAGATTCTTTTTTGTGTCCTTTCTTAATTCTAACTAATTCTAATAATATATCTGCATTTGGCCCTTTCATTCTAAAATGTGGTCTACACTTAGTTAGTAATTCGTGTACGTCTTTTTGGGAATAGAAGTTTAATCTGTTAACAGGTCTAGTATCTTGTGGAGATTTTTGGTCTAAATGTAATCTACCCATACCTAATGATTTATGCATTTCTATCATAAACGCTTTACCTCTTTCCCCAGTAGCAACCAAACCTACTCTAGGATTATTATTCCTATCCATAGTAATATAACCATCTGAATCTATGAATGCAGCAGTATATGCATAAATGTCTTTTTTAATGTCATCATTTAATTTATAATATGCCCCATCTACGTTTGTAATATTTTGTGTTATCGCCAATTTAGAAACTATTTGTGGGGAAGATTTTTTCTTTAGATTTTCAGGTAATGCTTCATGTATTTCTCTTGAAGATATTCCGGGATATTCACAAACAGATTTCAAAATGCTTTCTTTGATTCTATTTTTCATTCCTTTAGTACTGCTTTGGGATTTTACTAATTTTTTAAATTCTTTTTTTGCTTGGGATGCTTGTTTGGATAAAATAGCATATTTTTTATTAAAAGGCATATCTTTCATTTCTAATTTCAGTTCCCAATACTTACACAAAGAATCTATCACTTCTCTTTTAGAATTAACATCTTGAATATTACCAAGTTTAATTATATTAGACTCTGAAAAAGACATATCCTTTAGAATAGATTTGTAAGGACTAACCCAATATATTTTTTCAATACTCTTTTCTAAATGGTCTGAATAAGCATCAATTAAATTGTCAATGGATTTAGTTAACTCTATTTTTGGTTCTCCCTTGAGTGTTCTTCTAAATTTTCTCATATCCTTGACTAAAACAGGAATATTTTTATTTTCAATAGTATATTCTTTCAAAGATAAATCTAATGTTTTATTTGCTTTGGTATAACTCATGTTAAAGTCTTCTGCATATTCCTTAACCAAATCACCATGACTAGTTAAGGGTCTGCCACTAAGCCATAACATTTTAGCCTCTAATTCCATTTCTTGTTCTAATTGGCGTTGTTCACTAGTTAAATCTTCAACTTCCTTCACTTTATCCGTCAATTGTTGCAATTTTTCTGAATTAAGTTTAGCCATTTTATCACATCCTAAAAGTTCAATCCCATTAATCCTGTATTCATACCAATAGAGGGTGTTTGGGGCGAATCAAACACTCCGAGGTCGTCTAAGAGTATAAAGGAGTCAGTAGGTGACTGAGTTGCAGCATTAGCCAATGCTAACCCCATAACTAAGTCATCATGTGCTCCAACACCCTCAAACTTACCGGATTCTGTTATAGAAAACATAGATAATTCTTCAATTAGTGCAGTAGTCATCCTTTTACTATTATTATCTCCATAAGGAAAGTTAATTTTACCATTTTCAATGTTCATTTGAAGATTTAGTATGATTTCTTGCTTCTTTTTTCTAGTCGTATTGAAATCTTTAATATTCATATCAGTCAAACTGCGTAATTCTTGAGTAAATGCCTTTGCAAAGGTGTTTGTTTCATATAATATCTGTTCAGGTTGAAAAATTTGCCCTATAATTCGTATTTTTTCGATATTTTCTCTAAATTCCACATTTTTTGCTCTATCTACATGAACAATTGTCTTATTTTTCTCTTCATCAACCTCTAAGACAATAATTACATTGTAATCCCCATCAGTTGAGATAGCAGGGTCAACACCAACATAATATTTGTATCCTTTATCCTTACGATTCCCTAATTTTAAGACATAATCCTTATTTTTGCACTTACTTACATGGTCGGGGTCGAAAAGTGCTGTTCCGGTAGAAACAGGTATACACAAATATTCCCTTGTAAACTTCAATGAACCAATTTCAGACTTTCTTTGCATCAAAGCATCATAATCCCAACGCTCAGGCCAAAGTGGTTTATTCATTGAATCTAAACAAGGGTATTTTCTAACAGTATATGCTTCATTTTCTTCTAATTGTGAAAATATATCCGTATATGTAAATGGTGTACCTATCATTCTCAAACTTGCAGTATGATGAAGTGTAGGTATCATATCTCCAAAGAACCAATCTGTAACTCTTTGAATACCTGATAAACTAAACTCTTTCAAAGGGTCGTCAATAATTATTTCTTGAGGGTGAAGTCCTCTAATCTGAGAACCAACAGACCTTTCTAATATTGCATTGCCATTTGTTAATTGAATATTACCAATAGCCCAACCTCTTGAAGGTCTAAACTTTTTTAATTGTGGAAGATTAAAATATTTATCAATTTCACGCATATGTACTAAAGTCTGCTTTTGATTAGATGAAATGTATAACATTTGAAACGGAGGTTCTTGAAAGCATAAATTCCATACTACCCAACTGTGCATAAAGACAGATTTTCCGTGGTCTCTTGAGCAAATAATTACTGTTCTATCTGTATTTTCCATTAATTCTTTCCATTCTTGCATATATTCGGGATACATCATTCCTAATACATTTTTAAAAAAATACGCAAAGGAGTTTTTAGACAATTCCATATCCATAGATGTCATAAAATCTGTATCTAATTCCATTATATTCACCAATCACGACACGCCATACATCTAGCAGAATAATCACTTCTCTTACAAGAAGAACAATTATGCCTCGCCCTAAATGATTTTCTTCTTTTACCATCTCTTTTACCTGAAACAGTAACCCCACGTTGACCCCAATGTACTCTTTTATATCCACCTTTACCATTAGGAACACATTTCATCCACTTCTTGCCTTTGCGTGTAGATGATGTTTTTTTAGTTGCTCTAGTACAACGGCCTTCTTTGATTACTGTAAACCAAGTCATTTCATTCTCTCCGTTTTATTGCTGCCCACCAACTAGAATTATGGATGTAATATTTTTCTAGAGTTCCGATAATATTATTAGCATTACCAATAGAAATCTCTTCTATTAATTCATCAGGTAATTCTGATTCCTCTAATTGCCTAAACCCTTCACTAAGATAGTAGTTCATAGCATCTCTATCAGAAAAATTAACTATCAGTTTTTTATTTCCTTTATTTCTAATCATTTCACGAAATAATAATCCCATTAACCCTCTACGTCTAAAGGTGTCTCTAACGTGTATTCCTGAACCTAATAAAAAATCTTTGTATGGTGCATAACCGATTACTCCAATAGGTTTGTCTGTATCTTTTTCAAATGCAACATGGTGTACGGATGGGGCAGTAGCAAACTTACCATCTTTAGGGATACTCCTAAATCTTTGTACTCTAGATTTGTATCCATCATACCCATCTTTTCTAAATATTTGAATGGCATCATCTTCTGACATTGTTTTGAAATATATATCATCACTAGCATAATTGGAATTAGGTAGTTCAGGATATTTTTCTTCCTCTTCTGCCAATTAATCACCCCTAAAATTACCTTTCAAATAATAAACTGCATCTTCTGATACTCCATATTTTTTAGCAATTCTAGCCATAGAATCTGTTTCAGAAACAATAGACTCTATATCGTATGCAGTTAACTCTATACTATGCTTTTCATGCACCTTTTCTATTGCAGTATTTACATGAGAAAAATTATCCAATTTAGATATTCCATAATATACAGGTTTGTCTAACATTTTTCTAATAGAATCATGGGCTTCTAATAAATTAATTTCAAATTCACTTTTAACAATTAATCCTTTCTTACTCAAATTATCATAACTCTGTATAAATGATGAAACTAGATTTCTACTACCCGAAGTCCCTTCTTGTGCAGCATTATATCCCCTAGAACCTAAGCCTAAATCTTTTGCTCTAGGATTCAATAAATCATCACCAATGTAATCACCTTTTCTTTTTCTAATATGTTTAACTAGAACGGCTAATGGGTATAATTTACTCTCTCTATTTTTCTCAAACTCTTCTGCTAATTTTTCAACAGGTGTACCATTAAACTCAACATCAATATTTAAGTTATTTTTTTCCTTTATTTCTTGTAATGCCGCCCCAAACTCTACGTCTATATCGTGAGTATGTTGAGTTTCAAAGATTAAATCTAATTGTTTAGCGGCAAGTTCCATTTTAGATTTTATAGAAGATAATCTAGAACCGGGTTCTATATTACCAATCTCTTCTAGTAATTCTGTTAATCTTTTTAATCCTTTTACTGATAATGTTGCTGTACCCATTTCAGAATATCTTGCCAATAGAGTAGTAAAAGCAGTAGGCTCTTTACCTTCTTGTGACATAAAGAAATCCATTACTTTGTTAGTTACATACTCCGGCTCATCATCAAACGGCATATACTCACTAAGTAAAGGTCGGATAACATAATCAATCAAACTATCAACATAATCATCGTACTCTGTTTCTATTTCCTCTAATACATCTTTTAGTTTACTACCTTTTCTTCCAGTAAATAATGACGAATATGTTTGTTGATTAGTTTTATTGGATTTCTCCCTACCTGTTCTCCCTACTTGAGTAGTGGCTCTAGTAGGCATTGCTTCTTTTTCAGTAGCAGTACCAAGATTTAGAATATCATACATAATATCGAAATGAGTTTTTAATTTTTTACTGAGGCTATCCATATCAGATATATTAAACTCATCGGCTAATTTATTAGTTAAAGGAAGATAATAAAAATCTTGCACCTCGTCTTCCGTAGCATACTCTTCTAAATCATCTATATAATCTGCTAATTTACTTAAGTCAGTTTCATTTAATTCAATATCTATTTTAGTCGCATATTTCTTTGCTCTACGCTTTAGCGACTCTATGTCTTTTTTGAATGTAGGCACTCTTCCAAATGCACCACTCTTCCAAACATATTTGAAAAGTGGGTCTACCTCTTTCATAGTTTTGAAGGATTCTATGTCTTGGAATAATGCTGATTCTGTTTTATTACCAAAGGCTTCCCTAGTTGCCAAATCTGTTTGAGTTTTTGTAGATTTTTCATCAAAGTCAGATTCAACCCTAACATCCATTTCATCATAGTCACTTCTAGCAGCCATTGCTGAATCTAACTCAACACTCTGAAATGTGTTCTCATCTTTCAAATATCCCTGTAAGAAATCCCCAAGTAACATTATTGCTTGTATACTTCTATCTTCTCTATCAATTGGTTGTTTTGGTACTTTTACAATATAATTATCTTCTTCAACTAATCTATATTCTTTTAACTGTGCTATTCTCTGCAAAATGATAGGCATATCTTCTTCGGATACTCTTTCAGTAGAAAGATATTTTTCATAGGATTCTATAAACTCATCTTGTGCATTAATATATTTATTAAATGATGAGTGTTTCTTTTCCCAATAAGCATATATTTTATCTCTCCTATCTAAAGATTTTAGAGACAATGAGCCAACCATTAAATCAACACTAACCTTTCTAATATCTTCCTGACCTGAAATATTTATGGATGTTAATTTCCTAAGTATAACTGATAGGTTTGTTTTTAGGTGTGAGTAATTTTGTATTAAATCTTCTAATTGTGATATATGAGCATTCAACTTAACAGGAGAATCTAAATAATTCTCTCTACCTTTCTCAGATAGTGTTAACTTATTCATTGACATCTTTTTTCTTTTTAATAATGAAGCAACTGTCAATGTTTTTCCATCTATCAATAAATTAACTACAATAGGTTTCAAAGTATCACGAATAATAGTATCTGCTGATGCTATATCTTCAAATGCAATAGCGAACCCTTCCGATGAATCCCTAGCATAATCATAAAATAAATCCAATACTTTTCTTTTAGTTGGTTCAGGAAACTTTGTGAATCCCTTATACTTGCTTATTTCATCCCTTACTGCATTTTTATATGACGTTCCTGAAAATTTCCCTGTTTCCTTATCTGCTGTACTACCCAAAAACTTAGCATTTATTTTAATATCATGCCCTCTAGTCATTTTACCTGCCATACCAGTTTCAGGATTATCTCGTTTTTCTGCTAATAGAATGGCATAGGCTAGGTTTTCAGCAGATGTAGTTTCTCTTACATATTTTATAAAATCTCTTCTTATAGATTTAATATCAACATCTTCTTGTTCAGCACCACCCGTAACATACGGCATCAATATTGAATTTAATGCGATAGTTCTACCCTTTAAAATAACATCCATTATTTCATCAAAGAAATCTAAATCTTCTAACCAAGTATCGAATTGTTCACTCATCTGATTCCACCTCACTACTTTCCACTTTCTTTGTTGCTATTTTTAATTTTTCTAAGACTTTTATAGGTTCAGTAACACCTTTAATATTGATTCGATAATTATCATCTACAACTTTTTTCATAGAATTATAAATCCAATTTCGCAAGGCTTCCCGTATCTTTCTATACAAACCCTCGTTAATTAATTCTTTTAACATTAACTCATAATTTTCTTCTCTAGTTTCTTTATCCTCTGCATCTCTAAAGTTATCATAATAATTACCAAACCCGTCATTACCATCTACAACGCCTAATACTAAACCTACACCCTCCAACATAGGAATCAAATCTTTAAACATCCTAAACCTTTTATCAGGTTGACCAAGTTCTTTACTATCTCTTTCCTGTATCTCAAAAAGAGTCTGTTTTATATCAATATCTTCTTCTGTAAATAATCTAGATAAATGTTTTAAATCATTTACTGCTGATAAAACATAATACCCACTTCTATTTTGCATATTATCAAATGCAACAGTTCTTTCATCATATTCTGTTACCCAGTCTTCAAAATCTTCTGCCCCTTCAAAACCATATTCTTCATATGTAGGATTTTCCCTTTCACTTGCTAATGCTAAATAGTCATCAGCAGGTAATTTATTCAAAGATACTCCCGCAGATAATCTTCTTATATATTCTTCAAATTGCTTTTTTAAATCAACATCTTTCGCAATTTCCTTTAAAAATTTATTATCTTGATACACTTTTTTATTTTTAATATCTTCTTTAGTATTTCTAATTATTTTATCCATTATACTTTTTAGTCCACTAGGCGATTCACTACCTCTCAATCCTTTCAAAGCCTGTTTAGTAGCAATAGATAATTTTGTTTTCTTTTTTTGATAACCTCTAGATTCTAGATTACCCGAAGAATCAACAGGTAAGTCTTTAGTTTCTATAATGTAAATTAGAGCAGGGTATAACTCATTATAATCATCCCCAAGAAATTCATCTGTACCTTTTGGCTCACCAAACATCTCTCTTTTATTTCTTTTTGGTATATTACTACTAGTAACAACTTTTCTTAAATACGCTATCATCTTTTGAGAATTAGGTCTAGCACTTATAGTATATGTATCGGGTGCAGGTTTGTCAATTTTGTAAGTATTTTTTAGCATTTCATATGCTTGAGTTTGTTTTACTCCACCAAAATTTTCGATTGCATCGAATAATTTTGTTTTATTATCTCTAACTTGTTTTACTCTATTTCTTTTTGTCTCAGGCCTTTTAGCAGAGTTACTCCAATTTGGTAAAGATTGTATATCTCCTGACTTAAACTTCTCTAATATATCAGGGAATTGACTTCCTTTACTACCGCCAATTGATTCATTTGATTTAATATTCTTTATTGCTTCTAATACTTTTTTAGCCCTGTCACCTACTCCATCATTTTTACGAATCTTAGGAAATGATTCAGGATTATCTAAAAAATACTGTATTGCCTTTATTCTACCTGCAACATTTTCTCCATTTGTATTGGAAATAAAAGTATTTGTTAGTTCCTCGGTAAGTAGATAACTTAGTATAATCTCATATCTACCCTCAGTTCGTTTAGAAAGTGCTTTCAATAAATTACTCATTTTCAAAATCCCCCAATGTAGTCTGCCTGTATATCTTATCATTAATCTCTTTGATTAATTCATTCACCCCTCTCTGAATACCATTCAAAGCGTTGGTGATTTCTTTTGGCAATGTACCTGCACTTTTAATATCACTTATTTCTTTGGTTATTGTGGCTTGCACTCTTTTAGCAGAATCCAATACGGCTAATTTATCATCTAAGGTAGTCATTATAATCAAAGTATTCTCCAAATTGCGTGTAGAAATTTTCTTGAAACTAATATTTCTTCTTTTCTTTCTCCGTCAAATAATAAATCTGCTAGACCTTCTTTTAACTCTAAATATCTCTCTTCCTTTTTTATTTCATCTTTCCAACTCATTGTAACTTCTCCTCCATTTTATTTCTAACATCTAACCAAACATCAGGATGGTTTTGTGCTAATACTTCTTGTACTATCTGCATTTGTGCAACTATAATTGTATCTTGTCTCTTATGTACAAGTTTACCTTTGAACTCCATAACATACTTTAGGCTCTCTCTAATCTCTCTAGCAAGTTTAGTTAAACTATCAATAGATTTTGGGTCTGTACTACCTTCATCAAACAATGATTCTATCATATTATCTAATCTACCAATGTTTCTCTCAAGAGTTTCTATCTCATCTATTTCCTTTACAGCAATCATATTTGCTGCGGATTGTTGAACTAAAGGTTGCAAGTGATTCTTTACATGACGCACTATTTGTTCTTCTGAACACCCTACAATATTTGCTGCTGTTATCGGTGTCATATTACCTGCGTGTAATTGTTCTTCTAATTCCATCCTAATGGGACTAACGCATAAACCACACTTAGGATTAGATGAGTTAACATATTCTCCCATATGATTTCTTTGGTGTCTAGAAGTTGTACCACTAGGCCAATCATATTCTCTATCTATAATGTCTGTACTAATATGTAATTCTTCGATTCTATGCTCAATATCATACCTATCCTCATGGTTACAAAGAACACATCGTTTTCTAGTTACCAAAAAATCACCTTGTATAATATGATAAGCAATTTGCTTTAATTCCTAAATTAACATTATCCAAAGTACAACGCCTATCCATGTTATACCCACAATCAGTTGCTTCGCATATTCTAATTTTACATTCTGCTTCCTTTACTATCTGTTCCCAACTCACACTACCACCTTCATTATAGTTCTCCAATCTTTAACTTCTCTATCATCACTTGTTAATTTTTCATCTTCTTTAGGTTCTTCTTTAACAGGGGGTTTCCAACCTGCTAATTTAGCCATATGATTAACCTGCCTTCTAGAAATATAAATATAGAAATCTTCAACAAAACCCGGTGTACCTTTGGCATTCAACAAGGTTTTAACTCTCTCACTTTCTGTATTATTTGCTACATTAATAGGTGTACCCATCAATCTTGTTCTAGCCTTAGTTGTTGCGAAGTTTCCTGCCTTTGTTGTAAACTCATCATCCCTAACCATAACTTTCATCATTTGTCTAATTTCTGAAATACCCTCATATGCAAACTTTGCAGCACCTTCTCTTTCTATTTTTACAGGAGCATTTTCTTCTATGTGGTGGACTGCTGCATTTATGGCCTTTATTCCTTCTGTAACGACAGCAACTAACCCCTTTTTATTAAATGGTGAATGACTTCCATCACCATAAATTGCTTGCCACATTGGTGGTGTAGCCTCACCTTTACTTGTATCCCACCAAGAATCATCTGCTGCTTTAACACTTTCAACTTTATTTTTATAATCTTTTCTATATTTAACATAATTATTAGTTCTATAATGACCATATATTGTTTTCTTTACAGGCTTTTTTGTTCTAGGTTTTATCCCAACAATACCTTCAAACTTAATATTTCTAGGGTTTAGTTCACTTTCAGCACCGCCATGTGTATTTAATATACCAACTATCTTTTCAAGTTCCTTAACTTCTTCAGGAGTAAACTTAGGTTGTTTTGCAAATTGTGATAAAAACTGTATCTCTTTAGCCAAACCCGGTGTTTCTTTTGGGCCGGAATTACCCATTATTCTACCATCTATACCATGTCTCATTAAAATATCTAACAATGTACCGTTGAACTTAACTACTCCCATACTAGCGGCACTAATCCCTTTAGCAGTACTATGCCACTCTTTAAACATCTCAGAAAAAGTTTCACCGGAATATTCTACTCTCGATTTCCCGTTCCCCATAGAAATAACAGGTTCAACTTTCTTTACGGGCTTCTTTTTTCCTTTTACCACGTTTTAACCTCCTATTAACTGTTTTATTATTAAAGAGGTCGCTTGTTGCAGCAGAAGCGGTAGAAACCGTACCTGACATTTTTAATTGTTCAAACCAATCTGATAACTTTTCCAAATTACCACCTCATAATACTAACTAACCATTTCCAAAGAGTAGTACTATCTTTTTCTTTTGTTATAGGTGTACTATCTTCTTCTTCAAATAAAGAATCCATTATTTTATCGTGATTATGACATTCTATCATGGAATCCACCTTAATCCCTCTTAATAGTATCTTTCCAATCTAATGATTTGTATTCTCGCATCTTATCTTGCCAAGTTTCTTCATCTTCTATGGCAAATGAATCTGATACATCTTTAGGAGGCTCAGGGTCTTTAGCGGTTAAATCTTCTAATCCACCCATATCCTTTATTTGTTCTACAATTAACATATCGTATGCTCTAATGAAAGTATGACCTACATAATTCTTAAACTCAGATGATTCTGCTATTTGTTTTAAAGCATGGCTAACAAGTTGCTTTAATTTATGTTGTTCGACATTAGATAATTCCCCTGCCATAACCTTCTCTAATATTTTTTCTTTTATTTTACCATCCATTGCTTCGGCTGCTGCATCAAATAGACCTATTTCGTCTAATTGTTTTATTGTTTCTGCACTTAAATCCTTAGTTGAAGTATCTAATGCCATAGGTTCGGCATCATCATCTAATTCTTCCATCTGCTCTTTAGCGGCTTGTAAAGTAAGAGTCAATGGTTCTCCTAATAATGGTGAAACGAATGAAACTAAAGTTTCTTCTGTTAGTTCATCAACAGTAAATTTATTGAAATCTTCCATTGCTAACCCCGATAAATCTAAAGCAGTTTCTTCTACAAACCCACCTAATCTATTAAATATAGGGGAATACCCTGAACTCTGTAAAACATTACGATAGTCTACCATTACCCTACAACCCGCTATCACTAGCAACCCGTCAACATTGGCTAGAGGCTTTAATACTATTTATTCTTCTTCTAATAAATGATGCATTCCTAACCATTCTAAGAAAGCAACTTTCATAGGTTTCTCTGTGTCCCAATTCTTTTTACCATCTATATAATAGGGGTTTGAAAAACCTAATAATTGTGCTTCCCAATAATCCCAATCCATATTAATTCCATTTAAATTCTATATCATTATAATGTTTTTTAATTTTTGTTAAAGCATCATCAATTCTATATTCGTCTATTGGCACACTCCCACGCTCAGTAATTATCAATGTTATACTATTACTCATATGAAACTCATAGGGGTATTTATCTGAATGTATGTGAACACCCTTTCTTTTACTTACACCACCCAACTCAGAAAAACTTAAACTTCCTGCACCATGATATTCTCTAGGGTCATAATATATTTCCCAATCACCAACTCTATATGGGTCTTTCATAAACCTACCACCATTAACAACAGGGGATACTTGAGCAATTAAATCTAAAGCACGACAATAAACTTCTTCAGGAATTTTCTCTGCCTGTTTATTCATTGTATATCTTGTTTCCTCTACTGTTATTGTTATTCTATCTTTTTGCTTAACATCTTTAATTTTTACATTTGTACCAGTCATAGGATATAGATAAAATTGAGATACAAAATGGTCTGGGCCATGTATTTGAGTATAACCTGTGGGAGATGGTACTTTGGTAATACGATAATATTCAATTCCTCCATCCTCTCCGTCATTACGAACTTCATCGAATATACTATTATCATCATATAATGGAGTATTCTGTACTTTATTTTGTAGTGCGAACATTCTATCTTTACAGTCATCTTTATCTTCATCAGGTTTGTTTACGTCAAAAGGTTTCACCTTGAACTTAGGCAAGTTAACTGTTCTCATCTCATTTTTTAAAATATCAAACCACATATAATCACCACTCTATTTTTAAGTCTTCAAAATGCCTTTCTATTTTAACGAGTGCCGCAGAAACACCTTTAGAAGTATCCCAACCAATTGGGAAGTTATCTTGACCTATCTCCCACATATTTCCAAAATTTTTCGTGCGTACTGATAACAAGTTCCAAAGTGTAATATAATCTACTTCACCTTTTTTTATAGTAATCGTTCTATGTTTTTTTATGCGTATCTCTGTCGGGACTTCCATCACACGGTCAATATTTTTATAGCGTATTTTCCAATCACCTACACTCTCTTCGACATATGTTCCATGCCTTTGTGGAGAACCCTGACTAATCATATCTAACGCTTTACAATAAACTTCTTCGGGTATTTCGTTCACATCTTGTTCTATATCTTGTTCGTTATCTTCCTCTATGCGTACCTTAACATATACATCAGGGTTGGCAAACCCATCACTTAGTATAGGGTGTAATTGAAATTTTGCACTAAATAAACCATCATCATCTGTTATGTTATCCATTCCAAGATATTGAAATCCACCATATTGAAATCCACCCATTTCTGTCAGTTTTTTAATCTGATTAAATAAACTTTGAATATTACCTTTTGGGTTATTGCGAACAAGTTTTGTCTGTTCTGATTTTTTCACTACTTCATTTAAGAATCTATCTTTACAATCATTATCTTCTTCATCAGGTTTGGTTTCACCAAATGGTTTTATTTTAAATTTAGGTAAGTTAATTGTTCTCATTTCATTCTTCAAAACATCAAACCACATACTTCTCACTCCGTAAACTTGATATTAATATTGTTTATATAATCAGCAATTATATCTAACCCGTCTTTAATCTGCGAGGATGTCTCCAACGTATTTGGTAAAAACAAATTACTATCCGGTGTGAAATGGTGGATATTACCACGATATACAATATCTACATCTAACTCAATATCCATTCTAATAAGTTTTTCGCGATTAACTATTAACCCTCTAAGTCTGCTAAAACTTTCTACATTATCAAATGTACCATCACTATCATTTGCAGTTCTCGTCATCCCATCAGTAAGAAAATATCTTATAGCACCATCTTTTGACTTGAACGGTACATCACGTTGAATTGCATCTAATACTGTACAATAATCTTCTTCACTTAATTTAGAGTCAGCAAAGGTTTGGGCGGTAGAGTCCTTACCAAACGTAGTCTGCCAATTTTCATTGTCAACTATAACACTTATTGTTAAAGAATCATCTTGGTTATAATTAGGATATTTTTCAGGTTTTGGTGTGTAGCGTAACATTAATCTTCTCCGATTATCGCTGTGGTTATAAACCCAAGTCTCCACATCAAAGTGTGGATTTTTTAATTTCTCTTCTAACGAACTTATTTCCGATGGATTAAAAAATTGCATAGCATAAAACCTCCTTTCTATCTCTTTGACTTTTCGTTCACAATTATCGTCTTCATCAGGTTTATTCACATTAAAAGGTTTAACTTTAAATTTGGGTAAATTAACACTCCTCATTTCATTTTTAAGAATATTAAACCAACTCATATAGGCCACCCCATTTTATCTGATAACTCGATAAGTTCCTCATCAATAAACATTGATTGCCAATCATCCATATCGGTTCGTTTACTACTATCAAACCACCAATGCCAAACGATAGACAAGTGCAAATTCATTTTAATACTACCCCCATGATATATAATAATAGTTTGAGTATAGCCTGATTTGCCATTTAATTTTACAACATCAATAGTATAATCCAATACATCTGCCCTTTCTGATTTAACATTACTATTAAGCATATCTAACACTTTACAAAATACTTCTTCAGGTATATTATCTATTTCTCCCGTTTTAACAAACCGATGTATTTGCAACTTCGATTTTACTTTTTGACCATAATAATGCATTGTCGCATAGTCTGTTCCTTCTTGTTTAACCCTAACAAACTCTTGGGCTATTTTATCAGGGAACTCAAAATTCTTAGTAAAATTAGCAATTTCCATAATTTTATCTTTACATTGTGTATCTTCTTCGTTCGGCTTTGCAGCATTGAACGGTTTAACTTTGAACTTGGGTAAATTAACCAATTTGTTCTGTTTTATAACATTCCACCAATTACTCACGGCTAAATCTCCCTACAAAATCAATTACCCAAATCGCCCAATCAGGCAATATGTGAATGAAGGCGGCAGGTATCATACTTTAGCCTCTTCTATCCGGTATAAAATGTTACCCCCGTAAAATATCAAAAAATGGGCGGTCATTTTTTTGCCACTTGCGATTTTTTTTCAGTTTAAATTAATGTATTCCCGATATAAAATTAAACCTTTATTCTATTTAATTAGTTATACAAATAATACAATTAGATTATACCTGTATCTCTGTACAAGAGCGTTTTTTTATTCTATTATATTTATATTCGCTTTAAATTAGATAGATATAGTGTGTATGCACAACAATAATGCACATTCTTGCATGAAAATTAAATATATATAATTAATTTAAAAAAAAATTTTGAACCCTGTTACACACCCATTCCCCAATACTACCCATATGGTTGTATAATTAAATAAATTATTTTACCGTACCATATGGTATGTGCTTTGCTACATATCCCATAAAAATAAAGAAAAATCGGGTTAAGAGGTTAAACACATTTAATGAGAAGATATCCTACCTACCGACTAGTGCTCGGTAATCAATCTTAACTAGTAAATGCTTATGTCTAACATTAACCGTCTTTTCTTAGGTGGTGCTTGCACCTTAATGGCTGCTTTCAGACCTTTGAATTGTACATGGCTTACTGCTTTTATATTCTATTGTTTCTAAACTACTTGTCGGGACTTGGCTAGCCTTTCATCTAGAAACTCACAAGCGTGGTTCAGTTTTAAGGAATACCACCTCTTCGGTATTCACACCATATTCGTATTCTCTCTACTCTGCCTAACTTCGGTGGCTTGAATAGGGTTGCGTACCTATTAACAAACATTAGGTTTGAATCCATAAAGAATTAGTTTGGTCGAGCCGAGTAATCATTTATGTATAATCAAGAGAACTTGAATCTTATATTCCACCTGAAGAAGCATTACGATAAATCGTTATTGCTGACCTAAAGGTGGAAGGTTTAAAATTGGGATTAGTTTTAACTAATTCCTCAATTAATCTGTCTATTTGTTTTCTGTTTAAATCAATGTTAACAGCATTTTCTGCTAACCATTGATAATGCCTTCTAGAGAATAAACTTACGGACAAGGTAAACTCACTCCACAATTTTCATTAGGGCATACATACCATAACACAATTACTGGTTTTCTAATAAGAATATTAAAATCACTTCTTTCATATGTATGGCCTTCGTCTATATCTGTATTACATTCTTCACATTTCATTTTAATCATTCCTCCGTATACCCATCAAACCAATCATCATCAACACTTGTTTTAGGGTTTCTACAATGTTCTTGAGCCTCTTCAAGTGTTAATCCTCTTTTGATTATCCTATTTTTTCCATTAAATCTAAATCTAATTATTTTATACATTATTCCCATCTCCACATTCTTTACAATCACCTATACGGTTCTCTGAATCATAAAACTCATCACAAATATTACATAGAAAATAACCACAACCATTTAATAAATCTAAAGCATCTCTTAGGGTTTTCTTAGTCCTTATGACTTCACTCAACCGCTTGATTTCTCTTATGAGAAACGGCACATCTTGTATGGCTTCCATCTTCTTATTCCATTCAATTTGAGGTATGTTGGGTAGTAGTTGATTCCATGGCTCATGTGTACTTTCATCATATTCACCTTCACGATATATTTGGTAGCCACCCTTTTCGGGAGGGCATTCTTTATATTCCCATAGTTGCCAGTTCGCATGTTCAGCACCATTCACCCACCGCTTTTTCTCTTCATCGTATGCGTCATCCGAGTCATTCCATACCCATACTACATCATCGTCTATCTCGTACTTGTCTGTATCAATCATTCTTCTTTCTCTCCTTTAATCCACCGTGTAGGTAGGAGTTAGCATAGGCTTTCAAGTGGACTCTTGAGTTTGCGTCATTCAGTATTGCATTACAAAGAACTTTCATTTCGTGTTTCCAACGATTAC
>JGI25128J35275_1000060_pt1 | contig 30636 bp, 22 predicted proteins | sample ETNvirenome_2_60_FD_35275 | JGI IMG/M metagenome (IMG submission 35275)
GGTGGTACCCATATCAGTTAATTACCCCTTCTTTTTCAAGCCGACCCAGGACGGAATGGACCGTCCAAAGACCGAGCTTGCCTACCGTGTCCCAGCCTCCAAGTTTACCAGACGTTCCATCACCGCCACCACCGCCGATGAAACCTTACAGGACGAACTACAGGGACTTGACACCACCATCGACTGGAAGAATACCGGTGACAACTCCTACGATGGGGAGAAACTCAAACTCCTCGTTCATGATGAATCGGGGAAGTGGGAGAAGCCCAACAACATCCTCAACAACTGGCGCGTCACCAAGACGACATTAAGATTAGGTAGTAAAATTATTGGTAAATGTATGATGGGTTCAACATCTAACGCATTAGATAAAGGTGGTAGAAACTTTAAAAAATTATATGATGAATCAGATGTTACAAAAAGAAACCGCAACGGACAGACTAGTTCGGGATTATATTCTTTGTTCATACCTATGGAATGGAACTACGAAGGCTACATCGATTCTTATGGCTTACCTGTCTTCGACACTCCAAAAACAGAAGTACCTGGACCACAAGGAGAATTTATTGATCTTGGGGTCATTGAGTACTGGGAAAATGAAGTTGATGGCTTAAAAGATAATCAAGATGCTTTAAATGAGTTTTATAGACAGTTTCCAAGAACTACAAAACATGCTTTTAGAGATGAGTCTAAATCTTCTTTATTTAATCTAACAAAAATATATCAACAAATAGATTTTAATGAAGATCAAAATAATAAAACATTAGTTACACAAGGTAATTTTATATGGGAAAATGGAATTAAAGATACAAGAGTAGTATTTTTTCCTAGTAATCAAGGCAGATTTTATGTAACTTGGGTTCCTGATAAAAACTTACAAAATAGGTATATAGAACGAAATGGTATTAAATATCCTGGTAATGATCATATAGGTGCTTTTGGTTGTGATCCATATGATATATCAGGTACAGTAGATAAGCGAGGTTCTAATGGAGCATTACATGGACTTACAAAGTTTAGTCTAGAAAACGCACCAGCTGATCACTTTTTTTTAGAATACATAGCAAGACCTCAAACTGCTGAAATATTTTTTGAAGATGTATTAATGGCTTGTGTATTTTACGGTATGCCAATACTTGCAGAAAATAATAAACCAAGACTTTTATATCACTTTAAACGTAGAGGTTATAGAGGTTTTGCAATGAATAGACCTGATAAACTTAGAAATAAATTATCAGTTACTGAAAGAGAAATAGGTGGTATACCTAATTCTAGTGAAGATATAAAACAAGCTCATGCTGCTGCTATTGAATCTTATATTGAAACAACTGTAGGATTTAATGGTGATACTTATGGTGACGTCTATTTTCAACGTACATTAGAAGATTGGGCTGCTTTTGATATTAATAATAGAACAACGCATGATGCTTCTATTAGTTCTGGTCTTGCTTTAATGGCGTGTAATAAAAATAGATATGCTCCAGTAAGCAGAAGAAAGCGAGATCCAATTGATCTTGGAATTAAAAAATATGATAATCGAGGTTCGTTATCAAAAATAATTAAGTAAATGAATATATATACAAATGCCTATAGCGCTTTTCCTAGCCAAGTTGTGCCGGATGCAGAAAAATCTTCGTTAGAATATGGAAGACAAGTGGCACAAGCTATTGAAGGCGAGTGGTGGAGACAAGGTGGTAATGGCACTAGGTTTGCTACATCATTTAATAGGTTTCATAGTTTAAGATTATACGCAAGAGGTGAGCAACCAGTTCAAAAATATAAAGATGAATTAGCTATTAATGGTGATATGTCTTATTTAAATTTAGACTGGAAACCAGTTCCTGTAATATCTAAATTTGTAGATATAGTAGTAAATGGTTTATCTAATAAATCTTTTGAAGTAAAAGCATTTGCGCAAGATCCAGTATCTTTAAAAAAGCGAACTGATTATGCTAACGCTATTATGCATGATATGTTAGCTCAACCTTATTTACAAAATTTAGAAGCTAATCTAGGCGTAAATAATTATAAAAGTACAACACCTGCTGCTTTACCAGAAAACCAAGAAGAATTAGATCTTCACATGCAGTTAAGTTATAAGCAGTCTATAGAAATAGCTGAAGAAGAGGTAATAGATAATACTCTTGCTAAAAATAGATTTGAAAATATAAAGAAAAGATTCAACTATGATTTAGTTACATTAGGTATTGGTGCTGTTAAAACAGACTGGAATTTAGCTAATGGTGTAACAGTTGATTATGTAGATCCAGCAAGATTAATATATTCTTACACAGAAGATCCAAATTTTGAAGATATATATTATGTAGGTGAGGTAAAACAATTAACTATAGGTGAAATTGCTAAAAAGTTTCCACATTTAACTGAGGAGCAATTAGATAAAATACAAAAGACAAAAGGTATTAGAAACCAACTATACGGTTGGCAAACGTACGATGAAAATACTATACAGGTTTTATTTTTTGAATATAAAACTTATAATACTCAAGTGTTTAAAATTAAACAAGGTCAAAATGGTTTAGAGAAAGCTATTGAAAAACCAGATACTTTTAATCCTGAACCTAGTGATAATTTTGAAAGAGTTGGTAGAAAAATAGAAGTATTATATGAAGGTGTAAAAGTAATAGGTAATAACGAGCTTATTGAGTGGAGATTATCTGAAAACATGACTAGACCTTTTGCTGATACTACAAAGGTAGAAATGAGTTATGCCATATGTGCACCTCGTATGTATAAAGGTAGGATAGATTCTATAGTAAATAGAATAACTGGATTTGCTGATATGATACAGTTAACTCATTTAAAACTACAACAAGTTATGTCGCGTATGGTACCAGATGGTGTTTACTTAGATATGGACGGTCTTGCTGAGGTTGATTTAGGTAATGGTACTAATTATAATCCAGCAGAAGCATTAAATATGTATTTTCAAACTGGTAGTATTGTAGGTAGATCACTAACTCAAGAAGGTGATATGAATCCAGGTAAAGTTCCTATTCAAGAACTACAAACATCTAGTGGTCAAGGTAAAATACAAAGTTTGATTAGTACTTATCAATACTATTTACAGTTAATAAGAGATGTGACCGGATTAAATGAAGCGAGAGATGGTAGTATGCCAGATAAAGATTCTTTAGTAGGTTTACAAAAAATGGCTGCTAATGCATCTAATACAGCTACAAAACATATATTACAAGCTAGTTTATGGCTCACGCTTAGAACATGTGAAAATATATCTTTAAAAGTAGCTGATTCATTAAGTTATCCTTTAACTTTAAATTCTCTTAAAAGTTCTATATCTACTTATAATGTAGGTACTTTACAAGAAATAGCAAACTTAAACTTACATGACTTTGGTTTATATCTACAGTTAGAACCAGAAGAAGAAGAAAAAGCACAGCTTGAACAAAATATTCAAATGGCTCTTCAACAAGGTGGTATAGATTTAGAAGATGCTATAGATATAAGACAAATTCATAATTTAAAACTTGCTAATGATTTATTAAAGCAGAAACGTAAAAAGCGTCAAGCTATGGAGCAACAGCAAGCTCAAATGAATATTCAAGCACAAGCAGACGCTAATGCGCAAACTGCTGAAAGAGCTGCTATGGCTGAGGTACAAAAACAAGAAGCTTTATCTGCTCAAAATTTAAATTACGAAAAAGCTAAAAGTCAATTCGATATACAACGCATGCAAGTTGCTTCTCAAATTAAACAACAAGAAATGCAGATTCAATTTGATTTTGATAAACAACTAAAAGAAATGGAAGTTGATCAAATGATACAGCGTGAAAAGTATATTGAAGATCGTAAGGATAATAGAACCAAATTAGAAGGAACTCAACAGAGTAAAATGATAGATCAGAGAAAATTTGATTTATTACCTACTAATTTCCAACAAAACCAATAACTAATTTTATAATATTTTATTATGTCAGAAAAAGAAACAAAGAAGCCTGAGGTGACTAAAGAAGTCAAATCAGAAGGTGGAGATATGAAAATTAAATCAAAACCAAAAGTAAAAAAGTTTAGCGAAAAGAAAAACGAACCTGTAAAGGTAGATCTAAGTAAAGATCCTAATGTTAAACTTGAAGAAGATATTAAAGTAGATTTAACTAAAAAACAAGAAGACGATGCCATTCAAATCGGAGAAACAAAGGAGGTACCTGTGGGCGACAAACCCGAAACTGGCAAAAAAGTGGACGAAGAAGTACGGGTCAGCAATACAGATGAAGTACAAAAGTCCAACTCGCCTCTTGTCGAAGTTACTGAAGAATCCAAACCGGAAGTAAAAAAACTAGAGCAAGAAATAAAAGAAGCTAAAAGAGATGAACAAGTATTGGGTAAAAAATTACCTGAAAATGTTGAAAAGCTAGTTACTTTTATGGAAGAAACTGGTGGTACAGTTGAAGACTATGTAAGATTAAATGCTGATTATTCAAAAGTAAACGATGATGTTTTATTAAAAGAATACTACAAGCAAACAAAACCTCATTTAAATGACGAAGAAGTTTCATTCATTATGGAAGAAAATTTTAGTTATGATGATGATGTTGATGAACAGCGAGACATCAAGAAAAAACAACTCGCTAAAAAAGAGGCTATAGCAGAAGCTAAAGACTTTTTAGAGGAATTGAAAGAACAATACTATGACGAAATTAAACTTCGTCCAGGTATTAATCAAGAACAACAAAAAGCTTTAGATTTTTTTAACCGTTATAGCAAAGAACAAGAAATAGCTACGCAAAGACATGAAACTTTTGTAAATGATACTAAGCAACTATTTACTGATGAATTCAAAGGTTTTGATTTCGAAGTTGGTGAAAAGAAGTTTAGATACGGTATAAAAGATCCTGACTCAATTGCAGAAAATCAATCAAACATTAACAACTTCGTCGAGAGGTTCTTAGACAATGAAGGTAATGTTAAAGATACGAAAGGTTATCATAAAGCTATGTACGCTGCTCAAAATATAGACAAAATCGTAAATCATTTTTACGAGCAAGGCAAAACTGATGGAATTAAAACTGTAATGGATAATTCAAAAAATCCTACAACAGCTACTCGTGAGACAGCTGGCGGTGATATTTTTATTGGTGGTCTTAAAGTTAAAGCTATTGACGGAGTAGACAGTTCAAAACTTAGAATAAAACGAAGTAAATTTAACAATTAAAACTATTTAAAATGGGTGTATTAAGTCCTCAGTTCGGGAGTCTTATACCATCGCCTAAAAAACAAACTTTAGTAGACAACTACTTAAATTTTGCTGACGGTGGAGGTAATGATTTCGCGCAACAATATCTACCTGAAATATATGAAGCCGAGGTAGAACGTTATGGAAACAGAACGATTGGAGGCTTCTTAAGAATGGTTGGTGCTGAAATGCCAATGATGTCTGACCAAGTTGTATGGTCTGAACAAAACAGATTACATATCTCTTATGATAATGTATCAGTTACTGGTTCAGGTGTAAACAACGGTAGTAGATTAACTATCGTAGGTGCAGATAACGCGGTATTTATTAACCAAACAATCGTAATTATGGATCCAAATGATCCTTCATTTACTGTAAAATGTATCGTTTCTGATTCAGGTGCAAACACTGGTTCAGCATTAGGTGCTTTAGTTATCGACGCTGTTCCTTATACTAGAGCTAAAATTAATGCTAATGTAGCCGCTGGTATGACTGGATTAAAAATGTTTGTTTATGGTTCTGAATTTGGAAAAGGATCTACATTAGATAACTCTACAGGTCAATCTGTTGAGCCACAATTATCTGTATTTAGCAACAAACCAATTATTATTAGAGATAGATACGCGGTATCTGGATCTGATACAGCACAAATCGGCTGGGTTGAAGTAGCTGCTGAAGATGGAACTTCTGGATACTTATGGTATCTAAAAGCTGAAGGTGAAACTAGATTAAGATTTGAAGATTATTTAGAAATGGCAATGATCGAAGGTGAATTAGCTAATGGTGCACAAGCAACCGCTATACGTGGTGTTGCAGCTTTAGGTTTCCCTGGAACTGCTGGTGCTGGACAAATCGGTACTGAAGGTTTATTTGCTGCTATCAACAATGGCGGTAATGTACTTTCTGGATTTGCTGGTTCATTACAGGATTTTGATTCTGTATTACAATTACTAGATAGCCAAGGAGCTATTGAAGAGAATATGTTATTCTTAGACAGAAAAACTGAGTTATTATTTGATAACATGTTAGCACAACAAAACTCTTACGGAGCTGGTGGTACATCTTATGGTGTATTTGAAAACTCTGAAGACATGGCGCTTAACTTAGGTTTCTCTGGATTTAGAAGAGGTTCATATGACTTCTATAAGACTTCTTGGAAATACTTAAACGACGCTTCATTAAGAGGTGGATCTGCTAACTTTGTTAACGGTGACAATATCGATGGTGTATTAGTACCTGCTGGAACTTCTACAGTATACGATCAATTACTTGGAACAAACATTAGAAGACCTTTCTTACATGTAAGATATAGAGCTTCTCAAGCTGATGATAGAAGAATGAAATCTTGGCTAACAGGTTCTGTTGGTGGAGCATTTAGTTCTACATTAGACGCAATGGAAGTAAACTTCTTATCTGAAAGATGTTTATGTGTTCAAGCTAGAAATAATTTTGTATTATTTACAGCTTAATTTTTATATAGGTAAGGGCGCTTCGGCGCCCAATACCTTTAACTTATTTAATTATATTATATCATGACAAAAAAAGTAAAAGTAAACCCAGCTGAAGAAGGTTGGGAAATAAAAGATAGAACATATGTTTTAAGAGGTGACAAAAACCCTTTAACATATACAATAAAATCAAGACATACAGAAAAATATCCTCTGTTATATTTTGATACAAATAAAAACTCACAAAGAGCATTAAGATATGCTACAAATCAATCTTCTTGTTTTACAGATGAACAAAAAGGTGAAGTAACTTTAAAACATATTATGTTTACAGATGGTTCACTAACAGTTCCAAAACAAGAACAATCTTTACAAAAACTGCTTTCATTATATCACCCTGATAGAGAAAAAAGATATAGAGAGCTTAAACCTTTGCAACAAGCAGAACATGAGGTTGATGAAATAGAATATCAAATTGAAGCATTAAATATAGCTAAAACGCTAGACGTAGATCAAGCAGAAGCAATATTAAGAACTGAAATTGGTTCTGAGGTAAACAAAATGGCTTCAAAAGAAGTAAAAAGAGACTTGTTAAAATTCGCTAGAGATAACTCAAGATTATTTATTGACTTAGCTAACGATGAAAATGTACAGTTAAGAAACTTTGGTATCAAAGCTGTAGAACAAGGTTTAATAGAATTAGCTAACGATCAAAGAAGTTTTACTATTGGTAAAAACAAAAGAAAACTATTTAGTGTTCCTTTTGATGAAAATCCATACGCAGCATTAGCAGCTTGGTTTAAAACTGATGAAGGTGTAGAAGTTTATAAGAACGTAGCTAAAAAGCTTATTTAACAATAAAAATAGATTATAATGGCAATAAATGTTGATACTGTATACAAAACAGTTTTATTAATACTTAACCAACAACAAAGAGGATATATGACACCTGACGAGTTCAACAGAGTTGGTACTCAGGTGCAGTTAAATATATTTCAAGGTTATTTTGATGCACTTAATCAACAATATAGATTGCCTCAAAACGATACTGAATATGCTAACCGTGTTGAAAACATAGAAAAGCAATTACAGTATTTTCAAAGAACTGGAACCGTTGCTTATGTTGCAGGACCACCTGCTCATTACACTTTAACAGCTGACGGTACAGATGTAATATACAGATTAGGCTCTGTTTTTTATAAAGAAGCAGAGCTTACTCAGTATGCTCAAAGAAACGAAATAACTCAGTTATTATTATCTCCACTAACTCAACCCACAAGTAATTTTCCAATATATTTATATGAGAAAGATAAAATATTTGTATATCCTTCAACACTTATTAATGTAAAGGAACAACCAAATATAACTATTTCTTATATTGCTAAGCCATTAGATATAGAGTGGAACTACACAATTGGTGGTGTTGGTCAATATTTATACAATTCTGTTACATCAGTTGATTTTGATTTAAGTGTATCAGAGCAAACAAATGTTATAATACAAATACTAGCATATGCAGGAGTAATAATAAATGATCCTACCATTATACAGGTAGCGCAAATGGAACAACAACAAGAACAACAAACGCAAAATTCATAACTTATGCCTAAACCAGATGGCGGATTAATCCGTGAAAATAATTTTCAGTATTACGCCGGAGCGCAGATATTATATACTTCAGCGGGACCAACTACTGTATATGATTTTACATTCAATACTAAATTAGTATTAGGTAGTTCTACGAGTTATGCGACTACAGATCCTGATTACACGCTTAATAACTTTCAAATATATACTAGTCCAAACGGTATAAGTAATTGGACTGAGTTTATAACAGCATATACAATAACTTATATAGAGCAAGGTTATAAAACAACTAGTAGGATAACATTAGCAGCTGGACAATCAGCAGGTACTTATATAAAAGTACAATTAAAAGAAGGTGCTGTTGAAAATAATTATGGTGGTTATGAATATATAAAACTAAGAGAAATAATAAACAACTTTATAGTTGGATATGTAGGTCAAGATAAATTAATACCTAGAGTTAATAGAACAGATGTTATTTTTCATGCTAAAAGAGGTTTGCAAGAGTTTAGTTATGATACTTTAAAAAGCATAAAATCTCAAGAATTAACAATACCAGATAGCCTTTCATTAACAATACCGCAAGATTATGTTAATTATGTTAAATTATCTTGGGTGGATGGTAATGGTGTAAAACATACTATATATCCTACACAGCTAACAAGTAGTCCATGGGAAGCACCGGTTCAAGCAGCTGATGGTGAAATAGTACAAGATAATTTTGGAGACAACATTGAAGGTACTCCACAGATAAATGAAAAATGGCAAAAATCAAACCCAAGTAATATAACAGGTTTATATCCTAATGATTATACAAATCCAGATTTATTTATGTATGATTGGTGGGGTGAGCCCGGCGGACCTTTTGCTTGGTATGGTCAAAGATATGGCGGTGATCCAGTAAACATGCAAATGAACGGTTGGTTTAATATTGATTATAAAAGAGGTACTTTTAATTTTTCAAGTGATTTAAGTCAAAAACTTATTATATTAGAATATATTTCTGATGGACTCGCATATGATTTAGATACTAAAGTTCCTAAGCTAGCTGAAGAAGCTATGTACCAACATTTACTATATAGTATAATGTCAACTAGAACAGCTACCGCAGCTATTGCGCCACAATATAAAAAACAAAGATATGCAGCTTTGCGTAATGCTAAAATTAGATTATCTAATATTAAGTTAGATGAAATCGTACAAGTTATGCGTAACAAATCTAAATGGATAAAACATTAATACATGGCACAGATTAAAAATGCTTTTTTAAAAGGCAAAATGAATCAAGATCTTGACTCTCGTATTATACCTAACGGTGAATACAGAGAAGCCATAAACTTACAAATTAGTAGATCTGAAAGTGACACTGTAGGTGAGTTTGAAAATGTATTAGGTAATACAGAATTGTTTGACACTGGTGGTAGTAAAAAAATAATAGGTTATGTTACTAATGAAAGTGAAAATATAATATATGTTTTTGCAACAGATTATAACAATGCGGCAGGTGTTAGAGCTACTAATTCTGCTAATATGGGAATATATAGGTATGATGTTGATGCTGACAACTTAACAACACTAGTATCTGGTTATTTTTTAAATTTTAATCAATCGTTTCCCATACATGGAGCTAATTTAGTTCAAGAGCTTTTATTTTTTACAGATAATCTAAATCAACCTAGAAAAATAAATGTAAACAAAGCTTATGCTGATAGTAGTCATTATAGTAATGAAGATCAAATATCTGTAGCTAAATTTTATCCATGGGATAAAATAAAAATATATCAAGAGTTTGCTACTAGAGCTAACGGAGCAGTAAACAATAGTCCAACACTAGTGATAGATGATAATACTAGTAACGTTTTACCAGGAGATGTTTTAGTTAATCAAGAAAGAGGAACTACTTTTAATGCTGTCTCAGATATAACAGATTTAATAACAATATTAGGTATAGTTGATGCAAATACGGTGATATTATCAAAAGCTATAACAGTTAGTAGTGGAGAGAAATTAAAATTTATGAGAGTAACAGCTCAAAATAAATCTAATCCATACCTAGCTAATCACACTACGCCTAGTGTTTTAGCCAACAAAATAGACAACGCTGCTAAAACAATAACATACACACAGGCTCGTAGTGAAGCAATACCTAGAGTTGGTGATTCAGTTGTTTGTACTACTGTAGGTCAGGAGACAAAAATACCAGCTGGCACAACAATAGTTGGCGTAGCTGCTAATTATGCTACACTTACTACTTGGGAATATGTTATAACTGTTTCAAAAACAATGACTTTTGCTCAACCTAATACACCAGTGGCTTTACGTATAGGAGACAATCCTTTTTACGATGCTAATTGGAAGGGCGATGCAGCTTTATTAAACGATAAATTTGTAAGATTTAGTTATAGGTATCAATTTGAAGATAATGAGTATTCATTAATGGCTCCGTTTTCACAACCTATATTTATTCCTAAGCACCACAGTGAATTTGGTGCTGGACCACAAACTGACAACACAAAAGGACCTTTAATAGGAGACATGGATAATACTTATAAATCTACTATAATAAATTGGTTTGAAAACAATGTAGATAATATAAACTTAAGAGTTCCTACTTATTATAGAACACCTGCAGATATACAAACAGGATTAAAAGTTACAGCAATAGATGTTTTATATAAAGAATCAGACGCTTTAGCTGTTAAAGTTTTAGACACAATAGAGTTGAGTTCTTTACCTCAACAAGGTGCTTTTCCAAATTTAGTATCTAATGATTTAGTTTATGGAGCTAACGTATCTTGGTATTATTATCAATATCAATATAAGTCTTCTAAGCCATATAAAACATTACCAGAAGGTCAAACAACAAGAGTATATGATAAAGTTCCTATAAAAGCTTTAGGTCAAGAATTAATAAGTAATAGAGTTGTTTATGGAAACTATGTTGATAAGCATACTGGTCCTGATTCTATAGATTATAGCGTTAGTGTTCAAGAAAAGTCTGCAAAATTTAATAATCTAGTAGAATATCCCTACCACACGTTAAAACATAATAGAACTTATCAAGTAGGTTTTATATTAGCAGATAAATTTGGTAGACAATCAGATGTAATTTTATCATCTTATGATAATGATCCTACAACAGAAGGTTCTACTGTTTTTGCTTCTTACAAAACTAGAGCTGAAGCAGCTGCTGGCGGTGCTGAACCTGTATTTGATTGGATAGGTGATGCTTTGAATATTAGGTTAAACACTCAAATAGGCGTGGTAGCAAACCCACCTTCAGCATCTGGAGAACCTGGAATATATAGCACAACTAATCCGCTAGGTTGGTATTCATATAAAATAGTTGTAAAACAACAAGAGCAAGAATATTACAACGTTTATTTACCTGGTTTTGTAGCAGGTAATCCTATAAAAACTGGTAACACAGAATCAGAAAAATATTCGTATTCTATATTATTAAGTGATAATATAAATAAAGTACCTAGAGATTTACAAGAAGTAGGTCCTAATGATACAGACTTTGCTAGTAGTGAAATATTAACTATTAGAGTAAATAATCCTAATATAAACAACGCTGCTGGTAGACCAGCTGGTTTTCCACAAACAGAAGATCCTTGGAATAATCAATATTATCCTAACTTTTTATCACAAGAAGTTTTAGCTATTGGAACAGTTAGAGATTTAGAAGTTGCTGCGATACCTTTTGTAGCGAATGCTCCTCAAGGACCTTATGGTGCTACTGGAACTATTGAAGCTCCAGCAGGAACTATAACACCTACAGCTATAGGTTCGATACCATGGGGAGCTTCTCCAGGTATACAACCTTTTTACAACTCTGATTTAAATCCATTTGTAATGAAAATTGATACTACTGAAAACGGTGGTACTCCAATAAACGCTGGAACTACAATACCTGGTCAAATTGGTGCGGAATGTTCTTCTAATATTCCTGGTAGCGGGCAAAAACTAATTACTATGCAACCGTTTTTAAGTGTTGCGGAAACTAAACCTGTTTTTTCTAGACTTGGTTTATTTTATGAAACAAATCAAGTAGGATTAATATCTAGACTTAATGAGGTTATAAATGCTCAGTTTGGTGGAGCAGTTACAACAGAGGTTACTAATTTAGACTTTGGTGAAAACTCTGCTCCAAACACACAATTAGGTTCTTGGAACGATGGTACTCAACAAACAACTGGTACTAATTGGAATTTTGTAGATGGTGCGGGTGCTCAAATAACCACAGGTACTATTACAGCTAGTATATTAAAAGTAGAAGATCAAACAGGCGCAGACAGAACTAATGAAAATTTATTTAGATTAGCGGGTCCAGTTGGTGGTAATAAAGAATTTCAAATATTTACTAATTCAGCTGCTCAAGGTAGTGCTGATAAATATTTTTGGTATAGTACTAATTCAGCAGATCCTGGTAATTCAACAGATATTTACACGTTTACGTTTACTGTAGATTATAACGATGGCGCTAGTGATTATAATTCTACTGTATCAGGTTTAACAGCTACACTTCAAAATTGTGTTCCAACATTTGGTAACTGTAGTAACCCAAGCGCTGGTTCAATAACTACAGGTAGCACAACTATAAAAACATTTACAGGTGGAACTAATGGTAGTGTTGACACTACGGGTACTCCTGCGAATAATACTAGAGAACTAGTATATAGTTTAGATCCTTCAAACTCAACAGCTATACAGAATATCTTTAGTGTTAGTAGCGCTGGGGTATTAACCGCTGGTGTAGGTCAATTAGTTCAAAACACAACATATACAGTAGTAACTAGACTAACAGACGTTGCTGGTAATGGTGAGCATAGCACTTGTAGTATTACTTTTACAGCTGGTACTCAGCACGTGCCAAGAGCAATATGTAATGGACAAACTAGTAGTTTCCAAGCCGACTGTACTCAATCTATACAGTATTTATTTTTAGCTACCGCATCAAATCCAGTTGGAACAGAAGTTCTTTCAAGTTCTCTTACACTTAATGGTACTGGTTTAAACCATGCTACTAGTAGATTATATGTTGGAACTGGTACAAGAAAAGTTTATAATGTTAGAGCTAACGCCGCTGCTGGTTCAACAACAGGTGCGTTAACACAAGGTGTTATGAGATTAACACCAACATTAACTGTTACGTCTGGAACTGGTTCAGCTACTACTTATGTTAGTTTACAATATAGACCAAACGCGTCATCATCTTGGACTAATGCTACGGATACAGCTGGTAATACTATTTCATACAATAGACAATTAGCTGCTAGTAATGGATTTCCTGGTACGGTTACATACGATGTTAGTGCTGTTGGTGAATATAGAATATTCAATGATTTCACAACAGGTGAAATATGTCAAGGAGGAGGAGCAGCTAATTTTAAGGTTATATTTGGTGATGCAACTTACGGTACTAGTAATTGTAACGCTGGACCATTGTAATAATGAATAAAAACAAGTAATACTAATAATATGCCTGTAACTATAGAAATATCATATTTTAACTCATTTTATGTGAAGAAGTTGCAAAACTCAGATCCAGGAAGCGTGATAGTTGCAGTTGGTAATCCAAATACTAATCCACAGTGGCCAGGTCCTACAGCCGATCAAGATCAAGACTGGTATATAGAAGAGTCTAGAATTAGAGGCGGTTACAATAACACTAGTTTAGATTTTGGTGTAAAAGCATATATAGTTGAAGAACAAGATAAACAAACTAGAAGACAAAATTCTTTAATATATTCAGGTATATTTAATTCTAGAACAGGTATAAATCAAACAAATCAATTTAGTGTTGCAGAAGAAATAACTAGATCTGTAGACCCAGTAGGTGGATCAATACAAAAGTTGTTTGCTGAAGATACTAATTTAACTATATTTCAAGAACGCAAAGTTAATATAGCATTGATAGATAAAGACGCTGTATTTACAGCTGAAGGTCAACCAATAACGGCGAGTAGTAACTTAGTTATAGGTCAAATTACACCTATATTAGGTAACTGGGGTATTAGTAAAAACCCAGAATCTTTTGCTTATTATGGTTTTGATAAATATTTTACAGACAGATCAAGAAACGCTGTATTAAAACTAGCGGGTAATCAAATAGAAGAAATATCTAACACAGGTATGACAGATTTCTTTAGAGATCAATTAGCTGCTATAGGTTTATCATCTACAGGTAAAGCGGTAGGTGGATATGATATTTATAATAACAACTATGTATTATCTTTACATGGTTCAACTTATAAGTTTAATGATTCTGATAACTCTGCTTACAAAACACTAGCATACGATGCTAAAATACAAGGTTGGACTGGTTTCTTTAAATACAAACCAGATCAAATATTTAGTTTACAAGGTCAGTATTATACATCTTTTGGTCCTAAAGTATACAAACATTATACTAATACTGATAGAAACAACTTCTATGGAACTAAAGAACCTTCTCAGATTAAATTTATATTTAACCCTGAGCCACAAACAATGAAAACATTTAAGACTGTTAGCTATGAAGGTAGCAATGGTTGGGAAGCGATTTCTATTATATCTGAAAACACAGGCGCAACGCCAAGCGGTACTAATCACGCTGATACTGGTGCTCGTATATATAGTTATGATGAAGGCGCTTACGTAGAAAATAACATACAATATAGAGCTGGTTTTTATAGAAAACAAAATAATTACCAAGCTTCAATAATAAACAATACTTCAACTCCTATGGCAGGTGAAGTAGTATTTGGTAACTCAATGACGGGTATAAAAGCTTATTATGCTACCGTTACATTAAGTACTGATGCTACTACAGATAATGGTGGTTTAAAACAATTATTTGCTGTGGGTTCTGAATATATAACAACTAATACTCAATAATATGCCAGGTCCAGCTTTAATATCAGCAGGCGTTAGTGTCATTGGAGGGCTAATAGGTGGTGGTGCAGCTAGACGTAGAGCTAGAGCAGCTGCTAGAAAAGCTAGAGCTCTACAAAGAAAACTAACAGATTTAGAAAACAATAGGCAAGCTATAATAAATCCTTTTGATCAGTCAACTAATTTAGCTAGTATGGCTCAAGATCTATCTGGACAATTAAGTAATCCCTATGCTAACTTAGGAGTAGCTACACAAGCTGCTGAAATGAAAGCAGAAGAAGCTGATATATCATTAGCAAATACATTGGATACATTAAGAGCAACAGGCGCAGGTGCTGGTGGTGCAACTGCTTTAGCACAAGCCGCTTTAAAATCTAAAAAAGAAGTAGCATCATCTATTGAAACTCAAGAAGCTGATAATGAAAAATTAAGAGCTCAAGGCGAACAACAATTGCAGCAGGCTAAAATGCAAGAGCAACAAAGAGTACAGCAACTTGCTATTAGTGAAACCGGTAGATTTCAAGATAATCAAGCTAGAGGTAAAGAGTTTGCATTTAATGCTAGAGAGTCTAGAGAACAAGGTAAAATTAATAGAACAGCTGCTCAATTACAAAATGCTCAAAATCAAATGGCACAAGCTAAAGCTGATAGATCTAGCGCTTTAACAGGTATGTTTAGTAGTTTAGCAAATATAGGTATAGCTGAAATAGGTAAATAGTAATAATATGAGACTAGATAATAAATACGTAAATAAAACAATAAAAGAATATTCTCAAAGCGACGCTATTGGTTTTAAAATAGATGCATTCAAAGAGTCTGTTAATGGTGGTAGTTTACAAGATACTCCAGCGGTCGACGCTATGTATCAAGGTACTAGTCAGGAATATGCTGATTTAACACAAGCTTTAAAATCTGGTAAAATATCAGGAGATGAAGGTCAAATAGCTCAAAATAGATTAAGAGCTTTAGATCAAGCACCTGGTGTTACTAAAAACTTTTTAGAAAATTTATATTCTGTATTTGATGGTACAGAAGAAAAATATTATGATCCTAACAACAACTATGAATGGGCTTTAGCAAATAAAATATTTAAAGGTGCTCCAGGTTTTGGAGAAAATCAAGGTTATAGTGTTGAAATGAAAATGAAAGAAGATGGATCACAAGATTTAATTGCTTATGGTAAACCTTTTGATGGTGGTGAGTTTGTAGTTAATAGTGCATCGCTAAATGATATGCTTGAAGCAGGTATAGAACCTGTTTCTGTAACACCGGATATACCTACAGACATGCAAGCTGTTGCTGCTGGTTCAGGTATATTTGAAGACAGTATGATTGAAGGAGATAAATTAAAACCTAGTGCTTTGTTAGATATAGATACATATGCGTTAAGAGGACCAGGAGGTGAATTTGAGTTTGAAGAAGTTCAAATAAATGATAAACAAAAAAGAAAGTTTCATAAATTTGATAAAGATAAAATACTACAAAAAGTTGATCCATTTTTAAGAGCTGAAATAGCTGGTATAATGGAAAACGAAAGTAGCGCTGTCGCAGCATGGAATATGTTTATTGGTTCTAAAATAACAGGTGAAGAAGATGCTCAAAGAGAAATAGACGCTACAGCAGGTGACAACAGTTGGTCTTACGATATATTGCCATTAGACGCTAAACATAAAAGAGATTTTTATGAAGGATATAAAGAATATTTCTTTGATAATTATTTAAAAGCATTTACACAAAATATAATACCAGAAGGCGCCGCAGGTGCAATACAAAATATAGGTACTCAAGAAGTTAAAGATCAACCTAAGACAACAACAGATCAGTTGAAAGATATTAGTTCTCAACAAAAACAACAACCACAATCTGAAGCATTTAAAAGATTCATGCAAGATTTAAACGCATTATAACATGACAGATTATAAATCAGCGCTTCAATCTGCACTTGACTTATATCAAAATTTTGAAATAGATCAAGCTCAATATATAGAAGCTCTTGAAGCAATAAAATTAAAATTCCCAGATGAATTTGAAGAAGGTTATCTTCAAGCAGCTAAAGGAGATGAAAGCGCGGTTTTAGGTGAACGTAATCCTGATGCTAAAACAAAGGTTGAAGTAGGTGAATTAGAAATGATAGACACAGATTCAGGTCAAGAGACGGTAGTAATGTCTACTGAATATGATCCTATGCTAGATGAAGATCCTAACGAGTTTACAAACTATGTTGATTTCAGTAAGTATTATGATAAATATGGTCCACAAGCAAAAAAATATAGAAACTGGTTAACAGCTCCTTCTTATAATTATCCTATTACTGAAAACGATGCTATTTATAACTCAATAGCAGAAGAAGGAATTTATAGAAAAGGTGAATTACCTAGTCAAAAAGAAATAATGGATGCTATAAAAAACAATGATAAAGAGTTTTTTATAAAATATAATTTAGATAGAAAAAAATTATTAGAAAGAGCAAGAGAAATACAAGCCGATTACAATAGTTACATAGAATATGCTCCTGATAAACAAGGTGATTATGATGGCGCGGTTTTAAAATTGTATGAATTTACTGATGCAGAAAGAAAGTTATTAAACAAAGCTGATATTGATCCTGATTTGTTTGTAGAAGAACAAGGTGTTGACTTAATGGATAAGACAGAGGATTTTAAACTTAAAATAAGAGCATTAAGAATAGCAGCTGAAGACGAATCATTAAGTGATGAAGAAAGAAGGCAATTAGAAGACAGAGCTGATTATTTAGAAAACACAATATTAAAAGAAGGTAATGAAAATGTTGGTTATGATTTTTTAAGAAAAGCAATACATGATGCTACTTATGCTCCTGATCTTTTCAGTCAAGAAGGATTGGCAAACGCTGGTAATAAATTTGTAAAAACAGTTTTAGATATTGGAGGTGGAGTACTTAGGTTTGATAATTTTATGAATAAATTATACATGCAAAGTTTCTATGAAAATGAATTAAATGATATAGAAAAGAAATATGCAGGAGATGCTAGTGCTGAAGCTAAAGCTATTAATGATTTTGTAAGAAATACACCAGCTGGTCAATTAGAACAATTTATGACGCTTCCATTAACTGCAATTGAAGAAGTTATAGATAAAGTTTATAATGATGGTACACAACCTAAAATGACTCTTGCTAATTTCTTTGTAGATATTGCTGATAACATGGATGATGCTGCGGATGCTTTAGATGAAAAAATATTTAAATATGAATTAGGTGTTTCTCAAACATTTAAAAACGCAAAAAGTTTAGGCGGTGCATTTGATGCTTTAGCTAATATGACGTATGAAATAATAGGTTCTTTACCTTATATGGCTACATCAGCTACAGGAGCTGGTGGTTTATTTGTTATTGGAGCTTCTACAGCTGCAGGTGGTGAATTTTCAGAAAATGAAGAAGGTGCTGAAGCATATAGAAAACTAATTGAACTTACTAATGCTTATAAAAAAGGCGAAATATCAGAAGAAGATTATAATACACAAAAAGCTGCATTAGAAACACTTATGAAAAATGCAGATATAAACTTTACTAATCTTGGTCACCATGCTCTTATAGGTGTAGCGAACAGTGTGCTAGAAAGATTTTCTGGTAGATTAGGTAAACAATTATTTAATTCATTAGGTGGAGCTTCAAAAAGAGAAGTTAGAAAAGGTTTAACTAGTTATTTTACTAAAATTATAAAAGACAGCGGTGGTGAAGGTATAACAGAGGGTATACAAACTGGTATTGAAATATTATCAGATCATTATTTAAGAGGTAATGCAGCTGATTTTGAAAAAGCGTTCACACAAGTACTTGATGCGACTATTATAGGTATGGGATCAGGTCTTGGTGCTTCAGGTTCAGGTAGCAGTATTGATGTTGTTAGAAACGCTGTTACATATAGAACAGAAAGTAACGTTATAAAAAACTCTGGTAAAAATGATAGTGCTGAATTATTTGATCCTACAGCTAGACAAAGTGATCCTGATTTAAATACAACTCAAGAAATAAATATACAACCAGTTAGTACATCACAAATACAATTTGTAACAATACCTAATAGTGATTTAAGATTAAATGCTGATTTAGATGTTAAAATAAAAAATGAAGAAATAACTGTAGCAGAAGCTAATGTTATAAAAAATGAATATAGGCAGGTACAAGGCGCGGTAAATATATTAAAGAATACCACAGGTGGAGCCGTAGCAGCGACAAATACAGAAGCTGTTGGTTTAATGGTAGAAAAGAAAAATTTAATTGATGAAATAGCTAAGTTAAAAGAGGTTAGTCCTGAAGCAGCGGTCGACGCTCAAAATAGATTAGATGAAGTAAATGCTAGATTAGGTGAAATAGTAAAAGAGTCTACTAAACAAAACAAGAAAAAAAAGAAAAGTAGTGTCGCAATGATGTCATTAGTTCCTGGACTAGAAAATTTAGTTGGACAAGACACACCTGCTCTTTTTGATTTAGATGATGTTACAAATAAAGAAAGAAGAAAACGAGAAGAAGAAGATGGTATAAATGAAACTTTATTAAGTACTATTAAAAACCCAGACTCTAAACCAGCTGATGTTAATCAAGCAACTGACGCATTGATAGAGAATAATCTACCTTTATATTATAAAGCTGTAGGTTTTGATACTAAAAGAGGTGATATATCTGGTAAAGCTGTAATGGATGCTATACGGCCTAGATTAGGACCAATAATTAAAAACTTTGATCCTTCAAAAGGTGTTACATGGAGTACATACGTAACTGATTCACTTAATAAGAAAAGACAAGAAATATATAGTGAAGCTGGTATTGGTCAACAAAATATTAGTTTAGATGCTGAAGGTGCTATGCAAGTAGCTGATACGCAAAGCGAACAAGACACACAACAAGATATACCGCAAAGACCTAAAGTATATCCTTCACAACTAGAAGCTGTAGCAAAAGTTCTTACACCTGAAGTAAGAGAAACACAAAATGTTAAAGTAAAAGACGAAATAATAAGATCAATTAACGATAAAGGTGTTGATCCTAAAGCTGTAGCTACAGATCTTATAGGTAAGACTAGAGAAAAAGAAATTAGAAACGTTATTAAAAGTGCTGTAGGTAGATTTGGTTCACCAAAATACAACCAGTTTGTAGATGACGTTGTAAATCAAGACTTTATAAATTCACTACCAGTGTCTACTATAAAAGGTAGATTTGGTAAGTTATTTGGTATTGAAGAAATTAGTAAAACACCTACTAAAAACGTAAGAGAAGGTAAAAAGGATTCTAACTTTAAAAAGCAAGTATTTAGAATACCTCAAACAACACCTGAAAAACTACAAGAAATAAAAGATTATTTTAAAGCTAATGAAAAAAGATCACAGTCTTTATTTAGCATACTTGCTGAAGGTGCAATTGTAGAAGAAGTACAAACCATGCGAGGTGATACTGAGTTTATGAATAAACTAAACGATGTATTAGAGTTAAAAGGTTCTGAATTAAATGCTGAACAGTTTATGGATCAGTTACAAAAAGATGCTGATCAACGAACTAAAGAAGATACTTCATTAGATATAGTTGAAGATGTTATAGCTAGTATTGATAAGATAATAGAAAAACTTGAAGCCTCAGGTCCTGAAACTGGTACACTTAAGTTAGATCTTTCGTTTGGCACAATAGAATTAGCTAGAAAAGCAGCTATTAAATTCTTTAAAACTTTAAAATCTTTATTAAACAAAGGTATTAGTTTTGTTAAAGCTAGAAACCAAGCGCTAACAGAAGTTGAAAATAATTTAGAACTTACTGCTCAAGAGAAAAAAGTATTTAGAGAACCTACTGATACAATTACAGAATCTGATATTAGATCAGGTGAAGCTGATACTAAAATTGAAGATGGTGTTAAAAGAGTTGTAAAAGTTAAATATGAAAACTCTGCTAAGAGCCAAGTAAAATATGTTAAAGATAAATTAAAAGATAAAAATTTAACTAGAGAAGAAAAGCGAAAAGTTTTAGAAGATTTCTTTAAATACGTAAGTCCTACGTTTCAAAAAAATACAAAAGATCACGGCTTGTGGGAAGGTGATGCTGCTAGAGAAAGCTATAAATATTGGAGCAAAGAGTTTGGCAATATAAAAAAGTATGGGTTTACAACAAATGGTTCTATAAAACTAGATGGTAAAAAAATATTTACTCCAGGACCAGCCAGACCATTAACTATTAAGAATAAAATTAGAGATGTTTTTGCTAAAGGAGGCACTAAAGGTGTTATAGAATATTTAGAAGACAATATTGCTGATAAAGATCTTAGTGCTAGAGAAAATAAAAGAGCTGTTGTAGATCAAATAGGTAATTTATTAGAAGCAGGAGATACACAAGCTGCTTTAGATTTAATAGATATAATGGGTAATGCAAGTGAGTCTGCATTAAGATTAGCTGGAACCGTAAGATCAGTACAAAAAAACAGCGGTGAATTAACTTATGAGCATACGCCACCTATACTTACATTAAGAAATAAAATTAAAAAAGCTATTGAAAGCGGTGGTGATGTAACTGATATAAAAAATAAAATAAGTAAAATATTAGACACTAGTAGAGTAGATTTTATTGATACTAAGTCTGCTGATAAACTTGCTGAAATAGGTAGAAAAACAGAAGGTGAAGATTTAACTAGATATGAAGGTGTAATACCTGCTAAAGATTTAGTAGAAATAAAAAGATTACAACCAGAAGCATTAACAGAATCTGAAACAAAAGCTAAAGGTAAAATAGCCAATACAGCTTCTGATATAGTTAGTGATAAACAAACAACAGTTGAAGTTAAACAAACATTAGTTAACTCACAAGATGCTAGAAACAAAGCTCAAGAGGTAAAAAAAGAAACTAAAGGTTTAAGTGCTTTTGACTTTGATGATACACTAGCATTGACAAAAGAAAAAGTAATATATACGCTTGATGGTAAAACAGGTGAATTAACCGCAGGTGAATTTGCTGTTCAAGCAGAAGACTTAGCTGCTCAAGGAGCTGAGTTTGATTTTAGTAATTTTGAAAATGTAGATTTATCTACATTAGAGGGTCCAATGGTAGATGAAGCAAGGAAAAAACAAAAGAAGTTTGGACCAAAAGATATATTTGTTGTAACAGCTAGACCTAACGCGTCTGTAGATGCTATACACAGGTTCTTAAAAGGTATTGGTTTAAATATACCTAAAGCAAATATTACAGGTTTAGGTAACGGTGAGCCACAAGCCAAAGCTGATTGGTTTTTAAATAAAGCAGCTGAAGGTTATAATGATTTTTATTTTTCTGATGACTCATTGTTAAATGTTCAACAAGTTAAAAACGTATTAGATCAAATAGATGTTAAATCTGAAGTACAACAAGCTATTGCTTCTAAAGAACAAACCTTAGATGAAGAGTGGAATAAACAAATAGAAGAAGTATACAGTGTAAAAGCAGGTGAAACAATAAGTGATGTAAGAGCTAGGTTAGAAGGTAAGAAAAAAGACGGTGGTTTAATTAAAAGAATAGGTAAACAATTTACAATTACTGCGTCTGCAGCAGACTTTTTAGGTTTATTATATAGCGTTGCAGGTACAGGTAGGCAAGGTGATAGACATTTAAAATTTATTGATGACCACTTAATTAAACCTTATAACAAAGCTGAGCAAGAATTATTATCAGCTAAAGTTACAATAGCCGCAGATTTCGCTGCTCTTAAAGATGCTTTTCCAAACATAAGATCTAGAAAAAATAAACTAGGTATACCAAGAAATCCATTAACTGATCCAATAGGAGTTGGTCCTTATACTAAGTCTCATGCTGTAAGAGTTTATTTATGGAGTAAACAAGGAACTGAAATACCTGGTATTGATCAAAAAGATATAGATGCTTTAGTTGCAGCTGTTGAAAATGATTTAGAATTATTACCTTTCGCAGAGAATATTTTATTAATTCAAAAAGGTGATGGTTATCCAGCACCAAAAAATTCATATTGGGTAGGTGGAAATATAGCTTCTGATATAATGAATGGTTTAGATACTACGTATAGAGCTGAGTTATTAACAGAGTGGAAGCAAAATGTAGATATAATATTGTCTGATAAAAACCTAAATAAGTTACAGTCTATTTTAGGTAGCAAATGGGTTGAAGCTATAAAAGATTCTATAAGTAGACAAACACGTGGTAGTAATAGACCTATATTTGAAGGAAGTGGTTCTCGTCAAGTCAACGATATGCTTGATTGGCTTAACGCTTCTGTAGGTGCTGTGATGTTCTTAAACATGCGTTCTGGTTTATTACAATTAATATCTAATGTAAACTTTATAAATTGGGGTGATAATAATATATATAACGCCTCTAAAGCTTTTGCTAGTAAAGAATACGTACCTACTGTATTAAAGCTTATGAACTCTGATTATCTTGTAAATAGACGTGATGGTTTAAAGATAAATGTAAATGAAGCTGAATTAACAGAAGCTGCTAATAAAGGTGGTATACAAGGTATGATCAGTTATCTACTTGATAAAGGTTTTGTTATAACTAGAATTATGGATAGTTTAGCTATTGCTACTGGTGGTGCTACTTTCTTTATTAACAGACAAAAATCTTTATTAAATAGAGTAAATGAAAAGACTGGTGAACTATATACACCAGCAGAAGCAGAAACTAAAGCATTTGATGATTTTTATGCAATAGCAGAAGAAACACAACAGTCAAGTAATCCTAGTAAAATATCATCTCAACAAGCTAGTTATGGTGGTCGTTTACTATTGTCTTTCCAAAATGTTACTATGCAGTACAATAGAAAGACTAAAAAGTTTATACAAGATCTTTACAACAGACGTAGAAGACCAGGTATGACTCAGCGTGAAAGTGATTTAAGTAATATATCAGGTGTTATATACTATGTAGGTGTACAGAACTTAATATTCAATGGGTTACAACAAGCTTTATTTGCTACACTATTTGATGATGATGATGAATATAAAAAAGAACAAGGCAAAACAGCTAGAATAGCTAACGGCATGTTAGATTCATTATTAAATGGATTAGGTTTTGGTGGAGCTATTGTATCTACAGTTAAAAACTTAGGTATGAGATTACTTAGTGAAAGTGAAAAAGAAAGTCCTAAATATATCGATGCTGTAGATACTGTGTTTGATGTATCACCTGTTTTAGATGCTAAAATTAGAAAATTAAAATCAGCTGCTAAAACTTTTGAATGGAATATGGAAGATATTAAAAAGAGAGGTTGGAATTTAGAAAACCCAGCTTATTTAGCTGTATCACAAATAGTATCAGCTTTTACAAATGTGCCTGTTGATAGAGTATTAAGAAAAGGTATGAATATAGCTCAAGCATTTGATGAAGAAACTAAAGCTTGGCAAACAATTGCGCTATTAATGGGTTGGTCAGGTTGGAACGTAGATTTACCATATTGGGGACTGGAAAGTACTATTAAAAGAGAAGCTGAAGAAAAAGAAAAATTTATGGAAAAATATAAAAATGATGTCCGTAAATTTAAAAGCCAAGGATTTACTAAAAGAATACCTTTTACTGGTGCAAAAGCTTTACCAAAAGGAGGCAAACCAGAAGGTAAACTTGGTGTTGATTACATAGCCATAGAAAGATATGATGGCAAAATACAGTATTATATAAAACCTAAAAAATGAAAGAAAAATTTAAAAAATTCGTAGACAAACTACAGAAGGCTTGGAACAAGCTTTTATATAAATTAATGTTTAAAAAATATAAATAAATGAAAAATTTAATTACAATCTTGTTTTTATCACTATGTTTAACAGCTAATTCACAGGAAAAATGTGTAACGGTTAAAGTAGAAAAAATCGAGGACTACCGAGTAAGAATTACTAAAACTGATACATGTAAGAATATTGTTACAGTAACTACTATGTTAGAAAAAGACTGGAGATCTCGTAAAAATAAAAGAAAAAAACTTAAAAACAAAAACAATGATCAATGAAACAACTAATCCTTGTCCTCTTTGCGGCGGTTATTGCGGTATCTGCTAACGCGCAAGAAAAGAAAAAATTATTTAAAGACTTTTTAAAATACAGTACTATATATGTCTCTGGTGATATTAAAAATTCAAAAGAAAATGCGCCTAATTATTTTGTACGTACAAATCCTAATGGTAGCTTGTATGATGTGCCTGTCGTGGTTGACGGAACAGACTACTACGAACATGATTATCGCTATGGATTCGGTATACGTAAAATTGCGAGGTTTGATTATGAAATAAAAGGTAAACAATACTATGATGGTACTGAATCTAACGTGTCTATGACGGCTCCTAATTCAGCCATTAAAGGTTTTGAATATGTATTTCATACTGAAAAAGAAAGAGTCAGAGATGACGTTTTTAAAAATCATAGATATTTTCTAAAACACAGTGGAAAATATCATATAGCAAAAATAGAAAGCAGAAAACAAGGTAAAATTAATTTTGATTATAAGTCAGCTGAGATCAGAGCTAAATTACCTATTGGAAAGAAATTTTCGTTGAGTGCAGGCGCCATTTATAGAACTCATGAGCGTCCTTATGGTTATAATCCAGTAGAGATTTGGTTAAATGAAACTAATGAGGACGGTTATGCTATGAATCCATGGTATACACTTGGTTTTTATTATGGATATGATGACATATACTATACATATGAAGATGATTACACAGGTGAAACAGTTTCTGATTGGTATTGGATAAATCCTCAAGGTGAAACTGTAGCTTATACGGATTTACAGTTTAGACAAACTGTATTCACTGATCTTATGAATCGTTATAATGAAGAAGTATGGGAAGAAATTGATGCGTTTGGGGTTATATCACCTATCATCGGTTTTGACTATTACCATTATAAAAATAACTTTTGGCTTCATGCTTATGGATCTTATTTACCGCCGCTTCATAACTATGTAAAAGGTGATGAGGCGTTTAGTTATCACAATAGAAACAATTGGGGTCTTGGTGGATTGCGTCAAGATGCAGAAAAAGAACAATGGGAAGATTATCAAACCGGTGTTCAATTTGGTTGGAAACTTAGCAAAAGCATAGGGTTGTTTGTGGAAGGCGAATATACTAAGTTTTGGGATAGTAAGATATATAATAGTTCAGTAGGATTAAATATAACACTAAAATAAAATGGCAAAGCAAATAGGTGAAGAAACTAAAGTAACGTTAGATCTTAAAACAATAGGTATGATAGTGGGTTTTGTAATAATGATTGCTGGTATGTGGTATACATTACAAGCTGATATTGCAGAAGCTAAAGAACTACCTGCTCCTGTTATTGATAGAATCGAATATGATTTAAAAGATGAATTAATTCGTCAAACAATTATGGATACGCAAGAAGATGTTGAAGAAATAAAAGAAACAATTGATAAAATAGATCAACGATTGTACGAGATACAAAAACAAAGATAATGAAATACTTAAATATAATTTTATTATTATTGTCATTTAATTTATCTGCTCAAGAGTGGATAACAGATGATAACTTTGATAATAAAATAAATGAAAGACAAGCTTTTGGTGATGATCAAAACAAACCTGTTATTGTAGAGTTTTACGCTAAGTTTAACGATGCTAATAAGTTTGAGCAATGGTCAGAGTTAAAAGATGTTATATATTATAGAGCAGATATAGGTTTGTGTCCTGCTGCTAAGAAAAAATACAGAGTGCGTATGGCACCAACCCTTATTATATTTAAAGACGGTATAAAAGAAACTGTTTTTAAAGCTGGCTTAGATTTAACTCTACCTGCTGATATAAGTGAAATACAAGAGGCAATAAACGAGGTCAACAAGGCTTCACAATTTTAATAACATGGCATATTCAGAAAAAAAAGAAAAAGGAAAATTAGTAAAAGTTAATAAAGCTGATTACAGAATGGGTGGAACCATAGGTGGTTTAGATTTATTAGGTGGCGGTGCAGTAAAAGGTTTTGTAAAAGGAGCAAAAGGTTTTATTGGTAAAGCAAGACAGTTTTTAGGTAAAAAACCTCCTAAGAAAGGATTTTTTAAACCCATGCATAGAGATGGTAAGGTGTATGATACACAATCTATTAATGATGCTTTTGCACAAAGATTTGGATCGGCTAAACCAAAAGCTAAGCCTGCTAGTCCTAAAAACGTAATAAGTAGTTCAACGGTTGATAGAGCTAGTAGAATGAGAAATATAGAAAGAGGAAATATTGGTAAAACACCTAGATGGGCAAAACCACCTGTTAAAAAATGAAGAAAAGAAAATTAAATAGTAATAATCCTAAATATTATCCACAAGAAGAAGAGTCAAAAGATAGGAAAGAATTAATAGCCACAATACCTTTTGGCAAGAAACGTAAGGTTTATGCTTACGCAGTATTTAATGAAAACTAATAATATGGAAAATATAAGTAAACATATAACTTATGCTGAAGCTATACACTCAAATACAGCTAAGCGTAAAGGTATAGATAATACACCTAACCCTAATCAGTTAGAAAATATGAAAATTACTGCTGAAAAAGTTTTTGAACCACTACGTAGTTGGGTTGGTGGACCAATAAAAGTAAATTCATTTTTTAGATCACCTGAACTTAATACCGCAATAGGTGGAGTTGCTTCTAGTCAACACTGTAAAGGACAAGCAATTGATATTGATGATGTTTATGGTAGAAGATCTAACGCTGAAATGTTTACTTACATAAGAGAAATGCTTGATTTTGATCAAGTAATATGGGAGTTTGGTACAGATATGAATCCTAATTGGATACACGTATCGTATGTTTCAAAAGAAGAAAATAGAAATCGTTGCTTAAAAGCTTATAAAGACGATAGAGGCAGAACAAAATATAAAACAATTTAAACATGGACACAAAAAAAGATAGCATAGCTGCATCAAATGCTTGGAAAAATTTTAAGAAAGGCTACATGGATAGAACAGAACATATGGGTAAACCTATTTCTGCTAAACAAAATAAAGCTGAGTATGATAGAGAGAAAAATGAATTTTACTATGATACTAGTAAAAAGAAAATGAGACTTATTCCTACAGATGATGGTGAGCAAAGAATAACGAAAGGCATACAAAATTGGCAATTAGCTCCTGATATGAAAGCCAAATCACCACTGCAAATGGTTGGTGTACAAAGCCCATTAAATAAAATTAGCGGTCCATGTAAAGCTGCAGCTAAAAAGAAATTTAAAGTGTGGCCAAGTGCTTATGCTTCTGGTTGGGGTGTAAGATGTACTAAAGCTGGTGGACCAAGTAAATACGGCGGCGGTAAGAAAAAATAACATGAACTTATTTAATAACTTCAATATACAGACGTTTAAAAACAAGAAACCTCCTGCGGATAACTCTATGTCTACATTTAAGGAGATAAACGAAATAAACAAAATACCTGTAAATGAAAAGTTTGTAAAATATAATGATGATCAAGAAAAAGTATTTAAAGATATATTTAAAAACAATAATTTAAAATTTCCTGATAAATTATTTAAACAATTAAATAACGATAGTAATCCAATTATTAAAAAATTAAAAAACTATCATAATAGAACTAGACCAAATGGTTTAGCTAGTGGTTTTGGTTTAAACGTAGAAGTAGTTAACATGGATACAGCTAAAACTAAATCATATCCATCGGGTCACTCAGCACAATCTAGACTATTTGCTAAAGTATTTAGTGATATATATCCTAAACACAAACAGGAGTTTATGAAAGCTGCAGATAATATTTCAAAAAGCAGATTAATAGGTAGAGTACATTACCCATCTGATTCACAAAACGGTGTAGAATTAGGTGACGCGCTTTATCAACACTATAAAAATCAAAACAATGAGAGTATTTAACACACCATTTAACTCGCCTTTAAACAACACTGGTGATCCAAGAACAGAAACTAGAACCCGAACAGAACTAAGTAGTGGAAATGTTAGAGATGTTTATCGTGGTGGAGGTAGACCATTTGATTGTGCTAAAGATAAAGACGCAGCGTCAAGATTACAAGGTTGGTTTAACAATATGAATCGAAATTTTTATAGAGGTGCTTTGAATAAGAATCCAAATGTAAAGTGGCAAGAAGTAATGAGGCAAGATGGAACTAAATTTTCAGATTATAGAAGAGGTGTAACAAAAAACTATCAGTTATCAGGTTTAGTACAACAAGACGGTTGGGCAGATGAAAAATATAGAAAATCAGCAGATATGAATATTAAAAGATTTCAACAACAGATGCAGTTTGGAAATACTTGTAAAGCATATGAATTTTATAGAAAGATAAAAACGAACTTTAAAAAAGGTAGACCAGAGGATTATTATTACTCTAAAATATACGAATATCAAGGTGATGAGGATACGTTAAAGAGATTTGAAAAAAGGAATCAAAACCTATTAACTACTATAACAGAACAAAGGCAAATAACAGATAGTGTGAAAGAAAATTTACCTGGATATTTAAAACAATGGGAGGATAATGTAGATGGTATTAGAAGCAAGTATAAAACATATGAAGATTATGTAGTTGCTTCTGAACAGTGGAAAAAAGATAATCCTGGGTGGAATAAAGAAAAAGGTGGTAGTACTACGCCTTGGGTAGAAACTGATAGAAAAACTGAAAAAGTAAACAGAACATAATGGCATACATACAATACAACTCTCCTTTTAAATGTTGGAAAGGATATGAAAGAGTACCCGGCACACAAGCTGGAGCCAAAGGTAGTTGCAAAAAATCATCGCCTCTTAAAAAACAAAAAGGTGGTGGAACGTCAAAAACTTGTTTACCTGCAGCTAAGATCAGAAGTTTATCTAGTGAAAAGAAAAAAGAATTAGTTAGCTCAAAGAAGTCTGCAGCTTCAAGAGGTGCTTACAAAAGATCAAGTAAAACAAATGTAAAGGGTGCTCGTAAAAAAGGAGCTACACTCAGAGACTGGTTTGAAAAAGAAGACTGGAGAAGAGTTGATGACCCTAGTAAAAAATGTGGTGAGTAATGTATAAACAAAAACGTAATCCGTTTCCCGTCACTTCATGTGGTAGAAGAAGAAATCATATGACATCTCCTTTAAATAAAAATGGAGAAAGTAGAGGCGAAGGACATGAATCAGGTAAAAGATTTAAATATGATCCTGCTGATAAAAAAGCATTTGAATCTTTAAACCAAAAAACTAAAGATAGTTTACAGGGTGAAGCTTGGAAATATAATAAACCTTTTTTTAGTCCTAAGTATGGAGTTAATGTAGATCCTGAAGATGGAGTTTTATCTGGTCGACCTGTATATTCAGATGGAACAAAATTAACTTATGATAAAATTGATAAGCCATTTGATAGTCCTGCTAATAAGGCAGAACCAAGACGTACTATTGGTAAAGGTAAGAATTTTAATAAAGTATCTAAAGATAAAAGCGCTACAGGTGGTGCAGCTGGAGGAGGTATGACACAAAAAGGTGTTAATGAATATAAAAGAAAAAATCCTGGTAGTAAATTAAAAACTGCTGTAACTAAAAAGCCATCAGAGCTTAAACCAGGAAG